>SKEB01000014.1_pt1 | contig 267472 bp, 238 predicted proteins | sample 4826561 | NCBI WGS metagenome assembly SKEB01 (sample SAMN11008820, study PRJNA524170) | human gut metagenome | biome: Human fecal sample; material: Feces; isolation source: fecal sample from pouch patient p17 | host: Homo sapiens | place: Israel: Tel-Aviv | collected 2016-03-29 | reverse complement strand
GGCTTCCTTCACCCGACAGGTCGCCCCATCCGGCTTGCCTTAAGCTAGGTCTTAGCCCTACCAGCTCGACCACGGGACTTACACCCGCTAGATATCGCACATGCCGTGCGCACATAATAGAAAAAGCAAAGCTTTTTTGCGCTTGATGAAATTTTGGAAATTTTTAGAAGGTTAGTGGGGTACGAGATGGGACTCGAACCCACGACGACAGGAATCACAATCCTGGACTCTACCAACTGAGCTACTCGTACCACTAAAATCTTGACTGGCCTGCCCGACAGGATTCGAACCTGTGACCACCGGCTTAGAAGGCCGATGCTCTATCCAGCTGAGCTACGGGCAGTTAGTGCTGGTCGGGGTGGAGAGATTCGAACTCCCGACATCTTGCTCCCAAAGCAAGCGCGCTACCAGACTACGCTACACCCCGTCAAGGAGACAGAACTATACAACACATTTTTTGGTTTGCCAAGTCAGCCCTTCAAAAAAAGTATTGATGTTACAAATTTAAACAACCTTCTCAACTCGTTCCTTCGGCAAAATAATCTGGAAGTCGGATCCTTTTCCAAGTTCAGACAAGATCTTAAGTCTTGCCTGATGTCTGAAAAGGACGTGCTTCACAATGGCTAACCCGAGCCCGGTGCCCCCTGTCTCACGGCTCCGAGATTTATCGACTCGATAAAATCTTTCGGTGACCCTAGGAATGGCCTCCGCCGCAATTCCTATTCCGTTGTCTTTAACAGAGATTACAAGCCCTTCTTCAGTCATAAAGGTGGAAACTACAATTGTTCCTCCCTGGGGCGTGTATCTAACGGCGTTGCTCACCAGATTCGTAACAGCACTCTTCATCTCGACGATATCCCCGAGGATCGTTACCTTTTCTACATGCTCCAGCACAATTGAATGATTGCCTTGAGAGATAAAACGGCCGTCCACTGCCGCATCCGTAAGAAGTGTTGTCAAATCTATCGGATCTTTTGCGGCCGGAGCTGAATCTCTTTCTAAGCGAGACAAGGTCAGCAGATCATTGACCAAAGTACCCATCCGTTCGACTTGTTCGTACATCAAGTCAAGATGCCGTTCCTGCTGAGAGTTCAGAGGCCAGTCCTCGGCTAGCTCTAAAAATCCTTTGATCACCGTAAGTGGAGTCCGCAGTTCATGAGATACGTTCGCAACGAAGTCTCTTCTAAAATCTTCTGATCTTTTTTGCTCCGTCACATCGCGTGTAACGAGGATGCGATATTTACTTCCGGCCGAGATAACGCGGACTTCAATAATCCGGCCTTCCAATGTTTCTGTCTGAAGACTACCGTCTCCTTTTGTTACCTTACTCAAAAACTCGCCGTCCGGGTAACAGGTTTGAATTTTCTTACCGATATCGGCTAGGCTGTCTAAATGCAGATCTCTTTCGGCCATTGGGTTCATCCATTGGATCTCCCAATCCTTCGACATCAGCACCACGCCGTCCGGAAGCGCACGTAAGGTTTGTTTAAATCTCAGCTCTTTTTCTTCAGCTTTTTCTACTTTTTTTTGAATTTTCTTCTCATCCTTAGACTCTTTGCCGTCTTTGAATTCCTTCGGTGATTTCATTTCGAATCCTTAGATCTTTTAAGACGGCTTAGCAGCCCGATAACCTAAACCGCGAACTGTTTCAATAAAGTCCGGCATCGAAGTTGAGGCTAACTGCTTACGCAAACGAAGCATATGAACATCAACGGTTCTTTCATCAATGTCCGCGGCATATCCCCAAACATTGTCAATAATCTGCTGGCGTGAATATACTCGGCCTGGATGCTTAGCAAAAAGAGAAAGAATCTTGAATTCAACCACACTCAAGTTCACTCTTTTGCCGCCGATTGTCACCTCAAAATCTTCCGGATTGATAACAAGTTCTCCGCACTGGAGGGTCTCTTTCTTAGTTTCCTCTTCTCCATGCCGCCGAATGACTGCTTTAATCCTGGCGACTAACTCCTTTGGTGAGAAAGGCTTGACAACATAATCATCGGCGCCTTTTTTCAGTCCAACCACCTTATCATCTTCAAGGCTTCTGGCAGTAACCATAATCACGGGAATTCTTTTATAGAACTCTCCTTTACGGATTTCTTTGAGCCATTCCAACCCTGAACAATCCGGCAGCATCCAGTCCAACAAAATAATGTCAGGAATTTTTGCTTCCAGCATCTTCCTCGCTTCAGCCACATTCGATGCCCTGCGAACCTCCATTCCGCTGCTTTCACAGGTATAAGCGATAAGCTCCTGAATCGCCGGTTCGTCTTCAACAATTAACACTGATGTTTCCATATCCGGTCCTTTCACATTATCGGGTAGGAATAATTGCAGCCACTTCTTCGGCCAACTTTTTAGCTTCTTCTCGATCAGCAGACTCTACCATTACGCGGATTAAGGGCTCTGTTCCTGAAGCTCGGACTAGGATTCTTCCTCTTCCCTTCAAGAATTCCGAGACTTCGGCCATACGTTTTTGGAGTGCCTCATCCTGATCCCACTTATATCCTTCGGCAAATCTTCTGTTAATCAAAATCTGAGGAGAGAGATGAACTTCGGAAAGCAATTCGGCCAAAGACTTATGAGTGCGCTTCATTACCGCAAGAACTTGAAGGCTGGAGACGATACCGTCGCCGGTGGTCTGTTTATCTAAAACGATGATATGGCCGGAACCTTCTCCGCCGAGAAGCAAGCCTTTTTCTTTCATCAGCTGAAGAACATAACGATCTCCGACTTTGGCACGGAAGAAATTCAGTCCTAATTCACCGAATTTCTTTTCAATGGCATAGTTCGTCATCAAAGTTCCGACGACGCCTTCGATTTTCTTTCCTCTGGCAAGACGATCTCTAGCCATAACATAGAGAAGCTGATCGCCGTCATAAACTCTTTCGGTATCGGCCATGATGACGCGGTCTGCGTCACCGTCTAATGCAATACCGACATCACAGCCGGCTTTTTTTACTCGTTCGGGCAGCGTTTCCGTATGAGTGGCACCGACACCTTCATTAATATTGAATCCGTTCGGCTCATTGCCTTCGCAAACCACAGAGGCACCGAGTTCGTGATAGACGTCAAAGGCAATGTGATAAGCAGCCCCATTTGCCGCATCAACGTAAATCTTTAAGCCTCTCAGATCCATGTCCGTCGGAAAGGTACTCTTGCAGAACTCGACGTAACGGCCGCTGGCATCCTCCAATCTTCTTGCTTTGCCAAGCTGTGCACTGTCTACGCAGGCATACCCGCGGTCCATCTCTTTTTCTATTTGAAGCTCGATGTCATCGGGAAGCTTTGTTCCCTGAGATGAAAAGAATTTAATGCCGTTATCGTAGAAAGGATTATGAGAAGCAGAAATCACCACTCCGGCGCTTAATCTCTGCGCACGCGTCAAATAAGCTACTGCAGGAGTGGGCAGCGGACCGCCGAGAACCACATCCACGCCGGCACTTAAGAAACCTGCCTGCATGGCTGATTCAAGCATGTAGCCGGAGACTCTTGTATCTTTAGCAATAAAAACGCCGACTTCACCATCCGTGGTTTGTCTTTTAAGTACACGTCCGGCGGCTTGGGCTAATAAAAGTGCAAATTCCGGAGTGATCGGAGAGATGCCGACTCTGCCTCGTACGCCGTCAGTTCCAAAGTATTTTCTACTCATCCTAAGTCCTTATAGTTTTGAGTACAGTTCAATATTGTTAAGGCTTCCTTCATTGCCGCCGCATCATGGACTCGAACAATCTGAACGCCTTTTTCTACGGCAATCAAATGCGCAGTCACGGAGGAAATTAACCGGTCTTTCGGGTTCTCTTTTCCGGTCACCGCTCCTAAAGATGATTTGCGACTCATCCCGTATAAAACAGGATATCCAATGCGAACAAAATGCTCCGCTTCGGCAAGCAATTCAAAGTTTTGTTTTACAGTTTTTCCAAATCCGAAACCAGGATCCAAGCAAATTCTATTCCCGCTGACTCCCAATAGCTCTAATTTCTTTGCCTGAGTTGTTAAAAAGTTACTGACTTCACTTAACAAATCAGCGTATTGAGGATTTTTTTGCATATTTTTGGGTTCCCCCTGCATGTGCATGATGCAGACCCCACAGTCAGAAGCGCCGATAATTTCCAATGCTCCGTCTTTTCTTAATCCGTAAACGTCATTAATGATTGAAGCGCCGGCCGCTAAAGCCTCCCGCATTACCTTCGGCTCGAAAGTATCAACTGAAATTGGAATGTCCCAAGAAGATAAAGCCTCAACCAGCGGCAAAACCCGATCCATTTCCTCTTGAACGGAAATGCTGTCTGCACCCGGACGAGTCGACTGCCCTCCGATATCGATGATGTCAGCTCCGTCTTTTCTTAATTGCTCAGCCTGTCGAAGAGCTGCGTCTTTATTTAGAAAGTCTCCTCCGTCGCTGAAAGAATCTGCCGTTACATTGAGAATTCCCATTATCTTGGGGACCGAAAGATCCAATTTAAAATTCCCGCATTGCCAAAGAAGAGCTTTGTCTGTATCCATTTCTTTTTGAGGAGTTTTGAAAACCTCATTCTAATTGGGATTACTCCGAAATCTCGTTTATACATACAAGCTAGAGACGATTGCTTTCCATCGAAAGTCTTCCTGATCAACAGCCTTTAAGAGTCTTGGCAATATGTGAATCCTCCGGGACGCTGCCTTTGATGAAAAGTATCCAATTGAGCTTTGGCGTGGACTTATTTGAATACAAATTAGCCAAAATCATCGGCGCATGTCTAAGTAAAAACCCGGTATAAAAGAATATAGGTTAACTACACAAAGAATTCAATGCGAAATCATCCCAAAATAATTGTTCTTCTTCTCGTCATTGGTGCGTTTCTCGGCGTGCTTATTTTTAGCGAAACGGCGCCAGAGGAACCAAAACAAACCATCATGGAAAAAGTCACTTCAACATTGTCGACAGTAGCCAAAAACCTGAAGGAAGAAGGACAGAAACACAAACAACAACTGCAGCCAGACACAAAAGACTCTCCTCGGGAGCCGAAGGCTCATGGCGAAACCGAACAACCGCACAGTACAGAACCAAAACTCAAAAAACCTGAGACGGCGCCTATTTAGCATATGCAGCTATCTAAGCGGAATGTTATTCAAAAATCTCACATCCTCTGTCAATCAACATTCGGACGGCATGTCCAACTCGAAGGCTGGACAAAGCTTTTGAGTGCCCCAATTTTTTCTCCCTCCGGCTCAGAATCTTCTTCCTCCAGTGATCGCCGGTTTCTGCGCACATTCTCACAAAATAAATCTGTTTGAGCTTGGCTTTCTTTTTGCTTTGTTGGTTAGCGTTTTTATGGTTTGGAACCACTAAAATTAGGACTTCATTAAAAAACTAAAATTGAGTGGTTTTATCGCTCTTCATACGAAGAACCATATGCATAAGAAAATTATTTTGGCAGGGCTTGTCCTAGCTGGACTATCCGGCTGCGGCATGCAAGGTCCGCTTTATCTTCCTCCGAATCCGGACGATTCTTATCTTTCAAGAATTGAAAAAACTTTAAATGAGATGACTGGCCAAACAACTGCCGTCATTGCAGAGCCTAAAGATGACGCCGACGTCGTCATCACCGATCCTGAAAAACTTGACATTGAAAAAGCTTCTAATGAGGAAGCCGGCAAATCTGATATTGCTTCTCCTATGAATCAGACAGAAAAGGCAGCAGAACTCGACAGTAATATCATTCATGAAACGGATAAACCAGCTGAGAAATAATCATGCTTCCATTTCTTCCAGACAATAAGAATTTTAGCTATCGAAACAATGAACTCTGGTGTGAAAGAGTCCCTCTAAAACAGATTGCTAAAGAATTCGGTACGCCAGTTTACGTCTACTCTTACAATTCAATCAAAGAAGCTTTTCTGGCTTATCAGGAAGCTCTTAAGCCATATCCGCACTTAATGTGTTACGCCATGAAGGCGAACTCCAATATCGCGATTATTCATCTCCTGGCGAAGCTGGGAGCAGGCTTTGATATTGTGTCTGGCGGAGAATTGAGGAGAGTTCTCGAAGCTTCCGGAGACCCCAGAAAAGTTCTATTTTCCGGCGTTGGCAAAACCTACGATGAGATTGCTTACGCTCTTGAAAACGACATCAAATGCTTCAATGTTGAATCTGAACCGGAACTTGAACGAATCATTGAAGTAGCCAAAGCTCAAAACAAAGTCGCGCGTATTTCGCTTCGCGTCAATCCCAACGTCGATGCAAAAACGCATCCTTATATTTCCACAGGACTGAAGCAGAACAAGTTCGGTATTGCTATCGAAGATGCTCCGCGCGTCTATGAGAAAGCCAGCAAAAGCGACTTCCTAAAAATAACCGGTATTGACTGCCACATTGGTTCCCAGATTACGGATATTTCACCGTTCCTGGATGCCTGCGACAAGCTTTTAGACTTAGCAGACGTCCTTAAGTCCAAAGGCATCGAACTTGATCATATTGATTTCGGAGGAGGCCTTGGAATTGTTTATGAAGAAGGCCAAGAAGTTCATCACGCCTCCGAACTCGTAGAAGCGCTTCATCAAAAGATGGAACACCGAGGTTATGGCCATCTTGAGATGATTTTTGAGGCAGGCCGTTCCATTGTCGGCAACTCCGGTGTTTTAATCACAGAAATTCAATATCTCAAGGAAGGCGAAACGAAGAACTTCTGCATTGTAGATACTGCAATGAACGACATGATCCGCCCAACGTTGTACCAAGCCTGGATGCAGATTGTTCCGTTACACGTCTATCCTGAAAATTGTCCTATCAAAGAAGAAACCTTTGATGTGGTTGGGCCGATCTGCGAGACCGGAGATTGGCTTGGCAAAGACAGAAAACTTAAAGTTCAGACCGGAGATCTTTTGGCTGTAATGAGTTCCGGTGCTTATGGCATGACAATGAGTTCTCACTACAACACTCGTTTAAAACCGCCTGAAATCTTAGTTGACGGGGCTGACTACTATGTCATCCGCGAAAGAGAAAAAATCGAAAAGCTATTTTCCTCTGAACACATTGTCGAGCTGTAGGCTTTAAGAAGCTCAGGGTTCCTATAAAAATTAATGATGCGGTCGCCGTGCTAATTTTGGAGGACGAAAAACAGACTCGGAAGATCCAAGCTTCAGCTCTTAAATCGTTTTCGAGCTCAATCTATAAATTCGTCAAGATAATATCCGAAAATATCTATATTTTCGTCACTATAGTTATGATTGAAAGAGAAATTGCTGAATTTGTTGCCTCTTCTATACCTCCCAAAGCGGTAGCCATATTTGGGCCTCGCCGAGCAGGCAAGACCACGCTGCTGAATCAAATTGTCGACATCCAAAGCTCAAGATGGATCGTGGGAGATCTGTACAGCGGGATCGAGGCTTTGAATCTAAAAACAGAGGCTGATGTTGACGCTCTGCTTAGCTCAGCCAAAACCATCGTGATTGATGAAGCTCAGCGAATTCCAGACATCGGTCTCAAAGTGAAAATTTTGGTTGACCGGAACATCCATAAATCTTGGGGGACGAAGATTTTTCTATCCGGCTCCTCCGCTCTGGACTTAGCCAGCGACATCAAGGAGTCTGCTCTCGGACGAATTAAGAGCTACCGACTCTGGCCGCTGTCTATCGTTGAGTTGGCAAAACACGACTCTTGGGCCTCTGTAGAAGAAAGACTTGGAAATTTGATGGTGTTCGGCATGTTTCCTTCCATTGTCACGGATCCAAGAGACGCAAGAGAAAGTCTGATGGAATACCTTGAAAACATGCTCTATAAGGACATCTTTGCAACTTCGATAGTCCGCAAACCGGAGCAGATCATGCATCTGACTAAGCTTTTAGCCAGTCATATTGGCAGTGAGGTGAATTACGATAATCTCTCCAGAGAAATCGGAATTTCAAAAACAACAATCGTCGAATATCTAGACCTTTTGGAGCAGTGCTTCATTATTAAACGGTGTCCTTCGTACAGTAGCGGTACAGTTAGTGAATTGAAAAAAGGCAAAAAAATATATTTTGTCGACAACGGTATCCGCAATGCAGTACTCGAAGACTTTTCGACCTTTTCTTCTAGAGCTGACGCTGGAGCGTTGTTTGAGAACTTCTTTTTCATAGAGATGCTCAAACATAACGACTACGAAAAAACTTTCGCAACTCAATATTTTTGGAGAACCAAAGCCACGGCAAATACGAAAGTTTCAGAAGTTGATTTTCTTGAAATTAGAGACGCTAAGCCTTACAGGGCTTTTGAGTGCAAGCTTTCGGACAAGATCCCCTCGACCTCTTCCACAAGAAAATTCCAAGAAAAATTTTCGAACTGCCCAGTTTCCATCGTCACGCCCAAAAACCTCCGTTCTTTCTTTGATTCCGCAACTGCAAGAGCGGATCGAGGTTAGGAACAAAAACGGCAGCCGCCTTTAAATGAAGTGTGCGTTGCCGCTTGATATTTGCTGTTGGTTATGTGGTTCTGCTGTCCGCAATAGAAATATTGCAAGTGTCCGTCCTCCAAATTTGCTCAAAGACTGTTTAACTCACTGGCAATTACCAATCATTGTTTGATAAATCCTGGCATTCCTCCAAACGGATATTACGTCCGTTTGATCGCCTTAATTTTTTCAATGAAGTTTCTTGTCGATCTATGCCGCAGAGGACGTTTACTATTCGAGGTATCTTCATTCAACTAATGACTGACTTCCTTGAGATTTCCAAAAATCTGTTACTCGCATAACTTCTTTCATTGACACATTTGCACCTTGAACACGGAGAAGAGGCATGCCACAGATAGAGCGGAGCATATCGTTAGCCTGGATCATTTTTCTGCGCCCACTTCTCCCAATATCTCTTTGGATTCTGCCGGACCACGTGTCTGAAAACATAGAATTGTTCGGCAATACGATTTGATCGAAAAAAAGAATCACATCCTCATTCATAAGCTGCGTAGCCAAAATTACATGAACGCCCACTGCCGCGCCTGCCTTCATAATTTTGAAATTAAGTCCCTGACTTTCATAGGATGAGATGTCAGGCCTATTTACTGCGGTCTTATTTGTTGATAACCTTTCTGTAGAAACTTGGACTCTGAAGAGGTTTTCTTCCTATTGCTTTCAGAAGGAAGAAAATAAGAATAAAGTGTCAATGAGACTACACAAAAGGAAAGGTTATGATGGATCAAAAAATGCTCGATGCACTGCCCCTCGGCGTTTCATCGTTTAGCCTCCTCAGACGCTTGAACCGAATCTATGTTGATAAAACAGATTTAATCTACCGCTTAGCCTCAGGCAGAAAAAAGCTGTTTCTTACTCGACCTCGTCGATTCGGAAAATCTTTGTTGGTCTCAACGTTCGAGTCTTTATTCAAATACGGGCTCCGAGATTTTAGTGGACTAAAAATTGCTGACTTATGGAATGAGGACATCTCGTCCTACAAAGTTATTCACTTGGACTTTTCAGGGCTAAACGGCGCGACTTCCAAGAAAGAATTTTCCTTCATGTTAGGCAAAACGATTGCTCGATGCCTTGAAGAAACTGAATCCGGTTATTCGGGAGCAGAACCTGAAGATTTCGATCTTTGGCTGAGGAAACAAAAAGACCTCTCTGTTGTCCTCCTGATCGATGAATACGACTCTCCTCTCACAGCCGTTTTAGATCGTCCAGAACTCTTCTTTGAAATAAGAGATGTTCTTGCTAATTTTTATTCATACCTAAAAACTAACGATCGTGTATTCCGTTTTGTATTCATCACCGGCATAACAAAATTCAGCAACCTCAATATCTTCTCTCAATTAAATGATCTGGAAGACATTACGCTCAATCCATATTTTGGAGGTCTGCTTGGCTATACCCATTCGGAAATCAAAACATACTTTGGAGAATACATACAGAATGCGGCTTTGGAGCTTAACTTGAGTGAGGCCTCTCTTTTCAATCAGTTGATAAAAAACTATGACGGTTTTTGTTTTGAGAGAACTGCTCAGAGTCAGGTTTTTGCTCCATGGTCAATAATGTCTTTTTTCCAATATCCATCCTTAGGATTTTTGAATTATTGGTTTGAGAGCGGTGGAAAGCCTGCAGTATTGTTAAGGTATTTCAAATCTCATTCTCTTCGGAGGCCGGAAGAATATGGAAAAGACAAAAATCTTTCATTGTCTGAACTCGCGGGATCATCAGACATGGGAGCGATTTCTGATTTAGCATTATTAACTCAGACAGGATACTTAACCATCAAAGACGTTAAATATGGCATCGCTCATTTGGGATATCCAAATGCAGAAGTTCGCACTGCGATGGCAAATCTGTATTTGGAGTCTCTGCTTAAAGGCCGATTAGCGGGACAAGTCGGTGCCGGTGGAATTGTTGAAGTACTCACACATGAGACTCCGGAATCTCTTTTTCATATCCTCAATAGGCTATTTGCATCAATCGATTATCAGAATTATCCGGTCAAAGATGAAGCGAGTCTGCGAGGATTTGTGCAAGTGTATTTCTCAGGTGCCGGTCTGAATCCTCATGTGGAGCATCACAGTTCTCATGGCAGGAGTGATTTAGAGGTAAAAACCGGAAATCGTCAGTGGATTTTAGAGTTTAAGTTGGTCGATGACGATTCATCCGAAACCAAACGATTGGAAGAAGCCTTAATACAGTTGAGAAAATACGGGCAAGATAGCTCCTCAAAAGAAGTTTTAAAAGTTGCCCTAATCTTTTCAAAAGAAAAGAGAACATTTGTGAAATGGAAGGCTTTAAATTCAAACGAATAACTCTAAGCCTCTTTTCTCTTGCCCATAGATTTGCGGGAAACGGCGTCATGGAAGCCTACGCCGTTTTCTACGAAAAAGGAAAAATTGCGTCCGGCGTTTTATTTTCATCCGTGAAGGTAAACACAAGACTCAGTAATTTTTGCCTGTTCAAAAGCAACTAATAGGTCAAAAGCTTCGACATCAATACTTTCTCTTGGGGCTTCCAGAAATCAAGCGCTCGCAACACTTCATTCATTGACACATTTCCTCGTAATAAGCGGAAAAGCGGCATGCTAAAAAGGACTAACGGCACGTCGCCCGAGTCCACTTTCTTTTCGATACTGTTTCTCCCAGTATTTCTTTAAACTGACATTGCTCTGCCGTCCTTTTCTCCGGTTCGAACCATTAATGGTTTGAATTTCTTGAACCAATCTCCGTTCTTGGAGAAAACAACAGAAGGAAGGAGTCTTGGGAAATTACTGGGCGCTAAGGTTCTCGCTAAGCGTGAAGATTTCTTCAAGCTGTTTATTATCCAACTCCGTAATCCAATGCTCGCCTGTGGCGACAGTCATTTCCGCAAGTGCCTTTTTACTTTCAATCAAAGCATTAATTTTTTCCTCAAAAGAGTTCGCGGTAATGAACCGGTAAACGGTTACGTTCTTCTTTTGTCCAATGCGATAAGCTCGGTCTGTCGCTTGATTTTCAACAGCCGGATTCCACCATAGATCAAAATGAATTACAGCAGAAGCCGCTGTGAGATTGAGACCGGTGCCAGCTGCCTTCAATGACAAGATCATCATGCGGCGGCTGCGATCGTTTTGAAAAGAATCTACCAATTCTTGGCGCTGCTTCACGCTCAATCCGCCGTGAATAAATTGCGGCTCCTCTCCGTAACGTTCTTTCAGCCATTGCTCGAGCAAATGTCCCATTTGCCGGAACTGAGTGAAAATTAGAACCTTTTTATCTGCCTCAAACAAATCGTCCAGTATCGCGAATAATCGCTCCATTTTCCCGGAATACTCTGGACCTTTAAAAGGAGAAGACTTTTCAAATTGGATCGGTGCATTACAAATTTGCTTGAGCTGCATAATCATCTGAATCACGAGAGCAGAGCGTTTAAACCGGTCCATACCTTCGTTAATTAATGCCAGATTTTTATCTACGGTTTCTTGATAAAGCGCAGCCTGTTCAGGTGTGAGTACGCAATAATCATCTTTGACGATTTTGTCGGGAAGATCTTTGATGATACTTTTATCTGACTTCAGGCGCCGCAAGATGAACGGCTCGGTTAGCCTCTTAAACTGATCTGCTACGGCCTGGTTATGGCTCACTTCAATAGGATCGGCATACTCTTTCTTGAATTTGCGCTCAACGCCAAGTAAGCCCGGGTTGGCGGCTTCCATGATGGCCCAATACTCCAGAAGACGATTTTCAACCGGCGTACCGCTCATCGCAATACAGTGATCGGCCTTCAAACCGCGCACCGTCTTCCAAGTCGAAGTTTTGTGATTCTTTATGGCTTGCGCCTCATCTAACACTAAAAGCTTAAATTCTTTTTTCTTAATCTCCGGAGCTCTTCTGAGCGTTCCATATGTGGTCAAAATCACATCGGCATCTTCCTGAAAAACTCGTTGGGGACCGTAAAAAGGAAGAATCTTTAGTTGAGGAGTGAACTTTTGGGCTTCTCTGATCCAGTTTGTCAGCAGCGTGGTGGGAACTACTACAAGTGCAGGCCTATTTTTGAACTCATCTCTTGAGCGCATGCTTTCCAAAACCGACAATACCTGCAGCGTCTTTCCTAATCCCATATCGTCCGCAAGAATAGAGCCGACGCCGATCTTCATATTTCGGAGCATCCAACGATAGCCTCTTTCCTGATAGTCGCGCAGCTTAGCGTTTATCGTGGTTGGAAGAGGAGCTTCCGAATCTTTGAACAATTTAGCCAAGGCTTTTTTGACAGATTCTCCCAGCACAACATCAGAATCTTCCGTGTGTCCTGAAAGGACTGCACGAATTAGGCCCATGGTATTGAGATCGGTATTCTTCCCGGCAAGCTTCTTCTTGATTTGTGCAATTTGTACCGGATCCACGAATAAGAATTCGTCATGAAAGCGAACGATCTTCCCTGCTTGCTTAAAAAGTTCAGATTCTTCTTGTTGGGAAATTTTTCGATTTCCGACGGCCATCTTCCAATCGAAATCCAGCAAAGAAGCCAATCCCAGCAATCCAGTACTTTCTTCCCATTCTTCAGGTAGCTCAAGTTCAAGTTTAACGGCAGGTTTCAGAAGTGTCTGAAGTGACTTCGGAAGCACCAAAGAAACGCCGAGAAGAGAAAGCGCAGGCAACGAGTCAAAAACAAGCGGCGTCAGCTCTTCCATCGTCAGTTGAGTCTGCGCGCTTGTATCTCTCAACAAAGCATAAAGTTCGGGACAGTGATCGGACAACTTAGAAGAAATCTTCATAGCGTCAAACTTATATTGTCCAAGTTCTTGTTTCGTCATGAAGTCCTTGAAAGTGAAGTAATCAAGGCTTTTCTGCCGTCCTTTCGATTGCTCTAGATTGAAACCTAACTCAATCGAAATCGATCTTTCGAAGGCTTCTTTCGTTGTTTCCGCTTTGTTTTCGTCTGCGATTAGATCTTTAATGGTGAGTACGGGCCGAAGTTCTTCGCGAGCGATGGTCAAAGAACTTAACCAGTCAGTAAGCCGAAGTCGAGAAGCTGACGCCTCCGGATCGTCTTCCACATCAATAAATTCGCCGCCGAACAACGCCGCTTGTTCGTAAATGTCTTTACCGGTGCCGTTTAAAGTGGAAAAAGCCTTTTCAATATAGCTTTGAATGAAGCCTCCAAGAACAATTTCACCAAGAACTTGGTTGTCAAGTGCCTCAGGTGCTTTGAGAATTTCAAACTCTTTCGGATCTAAACCTTTGAGCAAGAAACCAAGCCGTCCCACTAGCTCACCGATCATTTGTTCGGATACAGCCGGGACCCATTTCACTGCAAAACATTCCGGGACCGGCTGATAAATCGTAGGGACAATGGCGCCCACAGCCACCAGCTTAGAGGCAATCATCCATGCGTCGTAAAGTGCCTCTATGGTCTCCGGTGTAGAAGAAAGCCTCTTATGGTTTAGAAAACCGGTAAACATTTCGTGGTAATACACCTGAGTTCCGTCTTCGCGTTTGGCTCCCACACATCTTTGAACAAGACCTTTTTTCCCGAGGTCATATTCTTGCCAAGACAGTGCTTCGCTCACGCGCGTCTGTCCCCATGTATTGACGCAAATCATTTCGTGCTCACCGGAAAAGGTTGGAGCCGTGCGCTCTGAAATATTCCGAATCTGCTGATCGGCTATTTTGCCGGCTGCACGCATGACTTTTCCTGTCAGGGCTCTTAAATCACCATGAATGTATCCTGCAGGTTTTTCCGGAAGTACTTTGAGGATGGATTCGGGATCAAAATTAAACTTGGCAAAGGTAAGCTTGTTTAGATTCTCAAGCCAACTTGCTCTGCCTTCCGGCGTAGAGACATCGAAGGCGTCTGTTTTTTGGGCTTGTTCAATTGGATTTTGCCGGGTCAAAAGGTTTTGCCAGCTCGGAAGTTCAGCTTTTTTAGCGCGCTTTATCTGAACCCCTTCTTTTTCCAATTCTTTAATCAGATCGATTCCGCGGAGTGTAAAAAGAATGAAAGGATTGCTATCGATCTCTTTACTCAGAACATACATGACGGCTGCGATATGTTTACACGGCACCGCATAGTCCGGGCAGCTGCACTCCATTTCTAAGTCATGCCAGCTCGTCGGAAACAAGTGGATACCCAGCTTTTGACAGATATTCAAAACTTCCGGATCCAGTTGTCTGGAAGCTAGTTTGACCAACACAAGAGGAGAGTTAGCGATTTGTTTAATCAGTTTTTTAACTTGATTTTCTGAAAAGGACGGCAATTTAATGCGAACGCGATAATACGGATCATAGTGGCCTTTTACGCGTGCCTTGATGACTCTTCTGGCGGGATCTATTTTAAAGGAGAGGACTTTGCCGGTATTAGCGTAGCTCTTGCCTCTCGGAATTCGGTTCTCGTAGTCAATATTGCTTAAAGCAGAGAGCCATTGTTTGCCCCACCAAGTGGTGCCGTATTCGGTTCTAGCCATGATCGATTTTCACAGTGCAAAAGTTTGTCTGTGATTTTGACATCAAAAATGGACAGATAGAGACTTTTAGCGAAGAAGTCCTGGAAATCGTCTCTTTCTTGGTTTTAACCGCTGCCAATTCCAAGAGAGGATGCTAGAGCGCCGAATCTCAGCAATGCGATTTCCAAAAATCGGTCACTCGAATGACTTCATTCATTGACACACGTGCTCCGTGAACACGGAGAAGCGGCAAACCTTGAATACAGCAAAGCATATCGCCAGGTCTGGATAATTTTTCAGTACTATTTTTTCCTTCCAATCGTCGCGCCTCTTTTGTGTATTCTGAAATACCGATATCCTTTTCCTCACAAGGAGGAGAATCAAGCAAAGACGTTGGTAGAAGTAGGTACAAAGGAGCTTGCTCGTCCGATGAGGAAGCTCCACCCACCCATCCCACAGAACGAGCTACAGAGGGATTTTCGTGTGGTTACCTCTAAGCTTTGGGTGGAACCTCTCTCGGATTTTTCAATTAAAGAAGGTGTCCCGACAGAAGTCTCAGAGTTAGAAAAATTGTTTTGTGTCATGAGCGCCTCCTTTTCTTGGGAACTTCTTCAATGAAGATAATTTAACCAATTAAGCGTCAAAATATGGCGCATACAAGAAAGAGAAGCTCCAAGGCGTGGAGGCCTAGAGCCAATAACGAAAAAGCTCGGATAACCGAGCTCTATAAGTTTTTCTCAGGAAAGGACTTCTGACGTTATATGAATTCCTCTCCGAGAAAAATACCTGATTTTTTCAAAAAACTTAAGCCCCGTTGACACGCTTAATGAAATTTACGTACACGCCTAAACCAACAGGCAAAGATTGTTCATCTTGGATACAAAAATCAGCTCTGTGGTGTCCGGGATGATTGCAACCGTAGTAGAAGAAGGCCGCCTTTCCACCATGCTGCTGAACTCTGCGAATCAGAACAGTGCAGTCTTCGCTGCCGACCTTTGAATTGGTGTCATATACCTTGGTGACACCTTCAGTCTCGCCTGCAGCAGCTTTCACGAGATTTATAGCCTCTTCATCTCCTTTGTACGTTACGGCTTCTCCCATTCTAGTGAGTTTATATTTAACGCCGTAGGCATCTGCCAATCCTCTGACAGCCATTTCAACGTTTTTTGCCATGTAATCGTTGATTTCCGTTGTTTCTCCACGGACTTCAAGTTGGAGATAGGCATGAGGAGCGATAATATTGCGGCCGGTTCCGGAAATAAGTTTGCCGATCTGAACTCTAGAAATGCCCTGGCTGTGGCCTGGCAAAGAACCAAGAGTCATACAGGTAGCAGCTGCACACATCAGAGCGCTTCGGCCTTTCTCAGGCGATCCGGCTGCAGCTTGAATTCCTTCGTACTCTAAGTCGAATTTTGTGGTAGCCAGATAACCTTGGTGAGAGACTCCTACTTCTCCTAAATGTGCAGAGCATCCTATATGTGCTCCAAAAAACCAGTCCACATCGTCAACTATTCCTTTAGCAGCCATTGCTGCGGCCCCTCGAACTCCTTCCTCTGCGGGTTGAAATAGAATTTTTATTGTTCCTTTCAACTCATCTTTATGAGCGGCCAACCATGCTGCGACTCCTAACCCAACTGCGGTATGTCCGTCATGACCGCATGCATGTGAGAATCCGAAATACTCTGAATGATAATTTCCAAGATTGGCTTCGTGATTAGGTTCCGTAGTTTCTTCAATCGGTAAACAATCGATATCCACACGAATCGCCGTTACCGGTCCTGGTTTACCAGTTTCTAAAACCGCAACTGCTCCCGTGTAGCCGTTTAATTTCTTTAAAAAATCAACGGAAACACCGTGAGCGATCGCGCGCTCTTCGGCTGCTTTTACAATACTTTCATCTCGGCCCATTACTGCCTGAGGCTCAATAATTTCCAATCCTGAAAGTACCTTCAGGCCGAGTTTTTGAAGGCGTTGGACAATATAGTAAGTGGTTTCAAACTCACACCAGCCTTCTTCCGGATGCGCGTGCAGGTATCGGCGATCCTGAACCATTTGCGCTTTGAGATCCGTATCTTTCATGTCCTATTCTCCTCTTACAACTCGAAGATAAATCCTAATAGGATGACGTTCACGATCATTGGAATAGCCATTCTCTTAGAAACTTCCAAAGGAGATGCCTTAATCATGCCGGCGATGACAAGTGTTGCACCGGCAATAGGAGAGCACATGCGGCCTAAAGCTCCGGAAAGAGCTGCTACCACACCGAGATTAGGTACTCTCATGCCAAATTCAGCTGCATAAGGAGTAACCGCTTGGTTGAAAGCATGTCCGGCAGCGTCGCCAGAGCCAGTGAGAACTCCCATGATGAACGGTCCGAAATTTGCTGCGTAGGAAGCAATTTCTTTCGAATTCTTCAAAGCTGCAATCAAGGCATCAATGGCTCCCAGCGCTTTTAATCCGCCCACAAAGCAACCGGCTGCAATGATAATACCCATAATGTTTGCATAGCCTTTACCCATACCGCCAAAGAACTCTTTAGTTACTTTTGCAGGATCTGAACGTGTAATGATCAGGGTGTAAATGGTGCCATAAATCATGGCCTCAGCCACGCTCATTTTTAAGAAGGGAACACAAGTAGCACCGAGCATGAGGAGGACGATAGGAACGATAGGTCCAAGTGCATACAGGAAGTTAGGATGTTCCGGCAACTCTCCTCTGCTGTCGCTGGCTACTTCAAAAACGGCATCAGAATCATTCACAGAGCGTTTCTTGTAATCTTTGAAGACAAAGATCATCAAAGTCACCATGATGATATTTAATGCACAAAGAGTAAGGATTCCAGGAGCAAACTGGACTATCAGATCCATCACTTCCATATTGGAAATTTTTGCAACCCAAACGTTGTGACTGGATCCCGGGGAGAGCGCGGAAGGAATAATTGAGCCAAGGATAGCCGCACCAGCAATTGCCGGTTTGAACCCTGCACGAACCATCAGCGGGATCATTGTGGGGCCGAGGGCTGCGGCGCAACCGGCTGCCGATGGAATCGCTACAGCAACACAAGAAGCCATTAGCATGCAGAAAGGAAGAAGGAAAAAGCCTAGTTTTCCCAATGGTTTGACAGCCAGCGCAACGAAATGAACATCGCAACGAGTAATAGCGATTACAGCAGCAAATCCCAATGAAGAACAAATTGCCAAGATCAAAGATGCATTGGTCATATTTTTCATCATATTTGCCAATGGAATCTGCGGAGAAAGGCAAAGCAAGCCCATCGCCAAACCCGAAGCAATGAGCACCATTCGGGTTTCGTAACGTTTAATTAAGGCCCCTATCGTCAGTATTACGATAACGGCGGCAATAATAAGATGTACTGTCATTATTTTTCTCCAAAGGTTTGGAATCTGGACAAAGGTCCGTAAAGAGCGAGCAGTTTGCTGTATTCCTCTGCTTTATAAAAAAGATCAGGTGAAGTAGCGAACACTTTAGCCGCCTCTATGAGGAAACGAGCACACTCATCAATATCTGCGACATGAGAAGCTCCGGTGGCACAGCCGGGCACCTTAGTTTCCGTTGTAATAGCAACTCCTACGCAGGGGGCCTTAGTTGCGACGCTTGGCTGAAGGATTGAATTGAGATGGAATATACCGTTTCCGTAAGGAGTGATGTCCTGCTGGCTTAACGGCAAAACAAACGGAAGTCTCCCGGTTGTAATCTCCATCAGAGATAAAAGCTGTTCACTAGTCCGAAGAATATAACCTTCCTTTACGGTCGGAGAGATCGCAAAACCTCGCTGATTGACTATGCGGTTGCCTTTGGTCGTATCGACGCAAAAAATTGCGTCCATTTCCGGATCAACCTCATAAACATTTGCTTCTTCACTGCTGATAGGCGCGTCCATAAACAGAACGGACTCATTTTGCCTTGTTGGTGCATTGGGACATATGTGCGTCGTAATTATTACGTCCTCATCAAGAACGTCTCCTCTGGAACGCATTTGAGAAAGTTTAGCCGCTACTGCTAAAACAGTGAGCGCACCGTCACCATCGCTAGTAAATCCCAACCTTTGAGGACGAGCTCCAAGACCGCCAAGTCTACCGACAATTCCTAGAGTAGGACATTTCTTTCCTTCTGTTTTTCCATTTCTACCAGGAATTAATACCTTTAGAAAATCGGTACTGCCTTTCTCGCCGGTTAAGTGGTTGACCCAAATATTCTCAGCTCCATAGGACTTTAAATACTCTGCCACAGCTGGTCCGGAAACCTTCGGATCGTCTAGCAAATCCAATATTTCAATGATATGTTTGATACTCACAAAGCTTCCTCCTAATTTCACCCCTATATTAGAAATAAGCAATTTCGGCATCAAACTACATTCCAGCTCAAGCCGTTATATTATTCTGTTTTGGAATAATAGATTTCGGTGCGGCCATGTCCCTTCTCAATGAGAATCTTGAGGTATTCCTCGCAGCCAGCGAGGGAAAAAGTCTTTCTGAAACTGCCAAGCAGCTTTCTATGACACAATCGGCAGTAACAAAGAAGATTCGTAAGCTTGAAGATTCTTTGAACGTAGAACTTTTTGACCGCAGCAAGAGACCCATTAAGCTCACGAGAGAGGGGGAAATTTTGAAACACCACTCTCTACTGGTAAAACAAACTCTTGAAAGCACCACAAAAGAAATAAAAGAAAATTCTTTCATTCATCCGATTTTTAGAATCGGCGCTATCGAAAGCTTATCCAAGAGTCTTTTGCCGCAGCTTGTTTGCAGCATGCGAAATGAGGCTTCAAAGATCTACTGCACCACGGGCGTATCCCAATCGCTCGTTTATGCACTTGAACGCCGTCAAATTGACTTTGTTTTTATAAGCAGTGCTCTTTCGGAAGTTAAAAACCTTCAAAGATATAAAATTTTTGAAGAACCTTCCGTCTTATTGGTTCCTTCTTCTTTTACGAAGAACAGATCTCAATCGTGGACATGGGACAAAATAAGATTGTCCGGTCTTCCATATTTGAAGTATTCCCTTGAAGGAGGAGCGGGTCGAATTAATGATACGTATCTGAGCATGCTCTATGAAGGAATCCCCTCCCAAATAGAGGTTGACTCAAGCAGCACCATGCTCGCTCTAGTTGCTAAAGGAGCAGGCTGGACCATCGCTAGAACTCTTTCTCTAATCCAAAATCCTGAATTAGCAGATTCAATTTCTGTATTACCGCTCCCGCCTCCGGCTTTTTCGAGAGTGATTTACCTGGTGGCCAGAAGCGACGAAAACACAGCCCAGACTCAACATCTAGCTAAATTATCACGTGATATTTTTAAAGAAGAACTCATTCCGCAAATCAGAAAATTCTCTCCATGGCTTGATAGTTAATCCGGACATCATTAACTTGGGTTACAGAAGAACCGCCGATAGGACCAAGAGCCTTGTAGAGAAACTTGGGTTTCGAACATGGGCCTACTATTTCTCGTTAACGTTCTTCAATCAGGCTTTCCTAACCGAGTCAGTGCTCTAAAAAAAGAACTGCTGATTGCCTAATTGTCATGAGCCTCTTTGAATGTTGAGAATTCTGATGGAATGGGACGGCTTTGTCTTCTAGTTAATTTTTCATACCGGCGCCGCTCTCTGTCCTATCTCCAACCTTTCCCCTCTCAGTATTGACATCTGAGTCAACTCATTTCAGTCTGATGCTCAAATTATTTGGTCCTTCTTTGGGAGACCCTGGAATGAAATGAGGAGGCGAAAACTGAGCTCGTCTCCTCAAACCCGTGTTTGGTAAAAGCTGATCCGATTTAACCTTGAAAAGGCCCGTCGGGTCTTTTTTTGGCCATTTTTTATTTTATTTTCTTATAGATATGTTGTAGTTGTGTTATAATAGGGTGAAATTTTGGAGAAGTTCTATGTTCGTTTCAACTTGCAAGGGCGGTGCAAAGGGTAAATACACATACGTCAGACTCATGGAGTCTTATCGGGACGAAAATGGGAAAGTCAAACACAAAGTAGTCCAGAACCTCGGTCGATTAGATCTTCTCGAACAGAAGGAACCGAATTACCTCGAAAACTTAAAGCAGAAATATCGAGAAAAGTTTGAAGAGAAAAAGCATCTGCAGTCGGAAAACCGCATCGCGCAGGCTAAGAGCATTCTTGATTTCGATAAAGAGTCGGCAAATACATCGCCACTGCCGCTCTTGCAATATGGTCACTACGCTCTAAAGAAGATTTGGGACGATTATTTGCATTTGGATCGAAAATTCCACGATATTAAAACCCGCCAAACAAACGCCCGCTTTGATTTGAACGCTGTGGTTTCCTACTTATGTTTTTTAAAGATTCTCGACCCTCATTCCATTTTTTACTCTTTCGGAGATCAAGACGGCTTCTTGGGAGCACCCGTCCAAAACATAGCACTCGACAGTTTCTACGACTCCTACGATTATTTATTTGAACATAAAGACTCCATCATGCGGTTCTTCGGCCGCTCGGTAAACAAACAGCTTGGAAAGACAAAAGCGACCCTGATTTATTACGACGTTACTAACGTTTATTTCGAAACGGCATTAACTGACATGGAATGCGGCAGACGTCAGAAAGATTTCGAAGAAAAACTACAGGAGGAAGTTGAGCAGGCTCGGGCGAACGGGGAACTTGATGATAGTTGCTTCAATGAAGAAGGAGGCCTTGTTCTTTGTGATAAAAGTCAGGAATTTATAGAAAAAATAGAAAACAAAAAGCTCGAATATCTGAGAATGCGCGGCCCTTCAAAAGAACACCGCTTTGACTTGCCTCTGGCTTCGATTGCTCTGGTCATTAATGAAGAAGGCATTCCAATTGACTTCTATGTTTACGCCGGCAATGCTTCGGAATTTAAGACGATGAGTACTTCCATCGGAAGCTTAAAGAAAAAATACGATGTCAAAGAAAGCATTGTCGTGGCCGACAGAGGCCTAAACTCTGCCTCTAACTTGAAGATGCTTTTAGAAAATGACCTTGGCTTTCTGATGGCTCAGAAAGTATCGAACTTAGATCAAGCTACGACTAAGGCCATGTTCGATCCGCAAGGATATATGCCAATCACCAGCAATGGAGAAGAAGTCGGGCGCTACAAGGTAATTGACCGCTGGGTAAAAAAGGCACCAAAAAAGGAAGATGATGTGACCTGCACTCTAGTGCTGACCTTCGACGAGAAAAGACAGAAACGAGATTTGGCAGTGCTGGAAGTATGGAAACAGCTGGTACTGAAAAAGCAGTCTCAAGGTGTAAAAGTTAAACCGAAGAAATCTGGCTGGGCCTCAATTGCCAAGACTTGTGAAAATGTAGAGGCTGATATCTTGGGGATTGATGAAGAGGCATTTGCAGCTAAACAGCGTCTTGCCGGCTATGCCGCTCTTGTCTACAAAAACGCCCCTGACTGTCAAGGACAAGATACAGTCTCGCAAAGCCATCTGGCCTCTGCGTATCATGAACTTACTCAGATTGAAAACTGTTTCCGAATAATGAAGTCGAATCTGGGCTTGCGTCCGATGTACGTTCGCAACTCCAATCACATCAAAGGTCATGTTCTGGTATGTGTCCTGGCTTTAGGTATTCTGAAACTGCTCCAATGGAAGCTCAAACAAGAGAGGACGCCGATAAGCGTCAACCAAATTATCCGAGCTTTGAATTCGGCTACAACGGTTCCGCTGAAAAATGGAGAAAATCTGATGTTCTTGCAGTGTTCACGTCCGAAGAATTACAGAAAAGGCCGTGAGAGACTGAGCAGTGAGGAACTCAAAAAGGTAGTACAGAAAGAACTGGGGCAGCCAAGCGAGCTTGAAAAAATCTTTAAGAGTGTGGAAATTACGACTCCGGGAAGGCTAGCAACCCTCAGCGAAATGGGCCGCTGTCTCGGCGTTAGATTCTCTTCTGCAGAGGAGGCAATTCCGGAGTTGGTACGGCAGCAACTTTAGCATGTACACAAGCAAATAATTTATAAAATCTCTCTATCCATTGGAGTTCAAAGGCTAGAGAGATTTTTTATGCACGAAAAGTGCCAAAGTCGGGTGGGTTACAGAAGAACCGCCGATAGGACCAAGAGCCTTGTAGAGAAACTTGGGTTTCGAACATGGGCCTACTATTTCTCGTTAACGTTCTTCAATCAGGCTTTCCTAACCGAGTCAGTGCTCTAAAAAAAGAACTGCTGATTGCCTAATTGTCATGAGCCTCTTTGAATGTTGAGAATTCTGATGGAATGGGAGGGCTTTGTCTTCTAGTTAATTTTTCATACCGGCGCCGCTCTCTGTCCTATCTCCAACCTTTCCCCTCTCAGTATTGACATCTGAGTCAACTCATTTCAGTCTGATGCTCAAATTATTTGGTCCTTCTTTGGGAGACCCTGGAATGAAATGAGGAGGCGAAAACTGAGCTCGTCTCCTCAAAACTATACGGCTTTAAGCTTTATCAAGTGGATGAATTTCCAAAGGCGGAAGCCCCTTAACAATCTTCACAGTTTCAACGCTAACAGTAATGACTTTGAGGAATAGATCATACGGATAATTTTCCAGACCTTTTTCTTCTCCGTACTTATTAAAGTCATTAACAATGCCGCTAGCTTTATCCACAGTCACACGACAGCGTTCGACCACCCAATCCAATGCGCTCTTTTTATTAACGACATACTCCTGAGCTTCTAAAGGAATATTCTCAATAGTAATGTCTCCGTTATAAATCAGGCGAGTTTTGTCCTTGGCTGCGTTTCCGCTTTTGCCCGAGGTTTTCCCCCACTTCATTTGCTCGACTCTGAAGGATGCGCTAGGTTGCATAATGATATTAACGCCTTCATAGCGGGGCTGTTTCTCAAAATTAACGTGCAAGTCCCCAAGCCTCTCCCCAGCTTCTTTAAAAGCCGTAAACTGCTCAAAGGTGGCAACACACGGAATATGCGGAAGCTCTTTCATTAAGCTGTTAGCATATTTCTTGCGATAGTCATCAGAATGCAGAAGCCCATAGATGTAATAGAATATATCCTTCTTAGAAATATCTTTCCCGGTATAAGCGCCCCTGAAGTGGTCAAGTGCTTCATCCGTGATTGCTTCTTTGCGAATGTTGGTTCCTTCTTCCTTAGGTGTCCTCTCGTCTTCGTCATCAAACTCCAAAAGTTCACCCTCTCCAGATTTGGAGTTTTTCCCTTGGGTGGGCTCTTCTTCGTATAGATAGAGGGGGAATGCCTGGGTTTTCTCCAAACAATCAAGACAGGGAATCTTGTCTACCATAAAGCATGAAAACTCTTTTGCTCCGACTCCGGTAACGCAAATGACAAGGTTTTCTTTTCCATTCGGGAAGTATTTATCAAAATGGCCTGGTCTATGAGTAAAGCCTCCGAAGCGGTCATAATAAAGATATTGCCCAACAAATGGACGATATATGGAATCAACTACCCTATCTTGATTAAAGATAATCTCTCTATTCTTTAAAGCACGTCGATCTAAACTACTGGCCCACTTAACTTTGCTTGAAAATTTTTTTGCAGTCTTTGAAACGATTTCTGTTTCTTTTTCTGCTCGTTTTCGTTTCTCTAATGTCTCCCAATCGACCTTTGAAACTTCTTCTTGCACAAAAGGTATGCACTGCTCGTTAAAAGCCCTTATGGATAATCCAACATTCCTCAGAAGTGCGTCCTTTGATGAGTTATATACCCAGTTATCTCGATTGGTATTAACTCCTAAGGAGTAATCATCAAAAATATCGTCTCTCGGAACTAGTGGCTTACTACGCCCCATAATCATGAGGCTAGCAGAAGAACTCTCTCGAAGATTTAGCCAGTCTCCATGTTTGTTAGGGAAAATTCTCCTCCATTTGATATTTTCAATTGAGCCGTAATTGGCTACTTCCTTCAGTTTTTCCTCGCGGGTCAGATAGTCTGCGACTTCATGATAAAAAATTTTCCCTTTTTCCTTGTCTTCCGGATTCTTCACTAGGATTACGATAGCAACCGGAGCTCGGCTTCCTTCCCCAAAAACATTATCCTTTTCTTTTCGGCGACGCTCACCTTGCGTTCTGGCATTTCCCTTTAAGTGATACACATAAATAGAGCTAAACTCTTCCGCCATACACTTGCGCATGCCATCTGCACTAGATGACTCAAGCCATCCCGCATTTGTGATAAAGCCGATAATCCCTTTATCCCCTATCCGGTCCGATGCCCAACGGTAGGCTCGGATATACGAGTCATACAACTTATTTTTATTGCTTGATTTCGTACCGGCCACATAAGTTGCCACCAGCCTCTTATCTAGTTGTTCATAGTGCTCGTTTCGATTGTCATCATTAGCAGAATCTTGACCAACCGAATACGGCGGATTCCCAATAATGACTTCAATATTCTCTCCGTTGAGTGCTTGTAACCTTTTATTGTTCTCGGCTAATGTCGTTTTAAATAAATCCGTCTTCTGCTCATTACTTGCAAAGGTATCCGTCCAAATCATGACCTCGTTTGGCATATATTCTTCTTCAGGAAACTTGTCGTGCATGATTGCTTCCATATTCATGGATGCAACGTAATAAGCCAACGGAACAATCTCTTGCGCGTGAAGACTGTGACGGTATTTTTCCAACAACTTATCTTTAGAAATTAGACCGCTTTGAAGCAAACGACAGATAAAGGTTCCGGTGCCCGTGAATGGATCCAGAACATGTACATCATTGGAAGAAATATCCTTGTTGAACTCCTTTTTGAGAATATCTGCAACTGACTGATTAATAAAGTCAACCACTTCTACCCGAGTATAAATAATCCCAAGTTTTTCACGCATCTTCGGAAAGGCGACCTTAAAAAAATTATCGAAAAGCTCAATGATTACAGTCTGACGATCTTGTTCTGTCTTAATGTTCTTGGCACGAATTTTTACCGAGTTGTAAAAGCCCTCGAGAAGCTTAGTCGCTGACTCCATTCCTTCTTTATCCAGAGCCTCTAGCATTGTACTCATCGCTTTTGCGATTGGATTCTTTTCGCTGAAAGGAAATCCTGCAAAGAGCGCATCCACAACTGGTTTAGTAACGATATGCTGGCCCAACATCTCACGCACATCCTCTTCAGATAGCTCGCCGTTGAGTGTTTCTTTAAGCTCCTTGGAGAAGGCATCGAATTTTTTTCGCAACGCAGTATTCTTCTCATTGTGTAAAACCGTTTTGATATGGTCAATCTGTTTCTTGCAAATCAAGCCAACGTCTTCTGCCCAGTCTGACCATTCTTTCCGGTTGCCCACTTTCTTTACGATTCTCGCTCGAATGGTATCTTCTAAGTATTCATCTCGAGTAAAGGACAGCTCATACTGCTCACCCTTGAGTGACTTCTTTTTCTTTCGTGTATTAGGTCCATGCCCTGTTTTTCCGTCCTCTCCTTCGGGTTTCTTTTTTGTTTTGCGAGAGAACTCTTTATTGGTTATACAAATCACCTCCATCTTTTGAGGGTTAATGCACTTTAATTGACCGTCAACCATGGAGCCGAAATCATCATCAATAGATTTCAATGCTCGCAATACCTGCCAAACAGTATCAAAATCTTTGTTGTTATCTAAAACCGCATCTGCAGGAACTCCTGCTGGGGTGACAACCGGAATGATGACATACCCTCTTTCTTTGTTCGTTCCCTTTGAAGTGCGCATCACGCGGCCCACAGTCTGAACCACGTCCACCATAGATTTTCGAGGTGACAAAAACAGCACCGCATCCAAAGAAGGAACATCTACACCTTCAGAAAGACAGCGCACATTAAACAAAATCTTGCAATGGTTGGCTTCCACCGGGGCTCTCAGCCATTCCAGACGGTTAGCCTTTTCTGTAGCGTCCATCGATCCGTCAATATGACGCGTATCGCAAATAAGACTGTTTTGTGCTTCGAAATCCTCTTTATCCTGTCCCTTGCTTTCCTCCCAGAGTTTTTCCTTGAAGTTTTCTATCGTGCCTTGGAAAGCAGCCGTAAAAGCTTTAGAGGAAACTTTGTCATATTTCCTCCCAGGTTCAATCACTTGAGCAAAGCCCACCGCACGCTTCATCGGCTGAAGATCGTTCCCCATGGAAACTTCGCCCTGCAAATCTCTCTTGGAAAGCGCTCGCCAGCAACCGATAACTTTGGCCGCGTGTGAGGCCGAAATTCCGCCGTCGGCCGCGACGGCAAGTTCACCTTCGTACTTATTGCCAAGAATAGATTCATTGACGCTCAGAACAATGACTTTGTAATCCACCAAACTTCCAAGACGCACAGCCTCTGTAAAGTTAATTGTGTGGAATGTTTTTCCAAAAATTCTCTCATTATCCATAGAGTAGAGAACCACGTCTCCCTCTTCGCTTTGCTTTTTTGCATCTGCGCCGTAAATTTTCGGAGTTGCAGTCATATAAAGGCGCTTTTTGGCCGCAACGAAGTCATTATCGTGGATTCGAGTGAACTGGGACTCTGCTTCACCAACCCAATGTCCCCCACAGGTGCGGTGAGCCTCATCACAAATCACCAAATCAAATTCAGAAACAGCATTATTGTCAAGTTTCTGCGCCTCATGAATAACGTCGATGGACTGATAAGTTGAGAATACAACTGTCATCTCCCTGTTATTCGCTAATGCACGCACAACTTGCTCTCCGAGTTTCTCGGCGTTGGTGGTAGCTGGATAAGCAAGTTCACTGCCGACTGTAAGAGAATCCAGCTCCTCTAAATCTCCCTTTCCAATTGAGCGATCCGAGCATACTGCAAATGCCTTTATCGGATAGATGCACTGTTGCTTCCAATCAGACAGAGTCTGCGAGAGAAGCGCTAGAGAAGGCACTAAAAAGAGAACGAGTTTCCCACGTCCGGCCTGCTCTTCCGCGATTTTCAAAGAAGTATAAGTTTTACCAGTACCACAAGCCATGACGAGTTTGCCACGATCTTGCTCTTTAAAACCGTCAAGAACCCTTTGGATAGCTTCCTTTTGATATGGCCGAGGTGTCCGCTTTGCGACCTCCTTTAGCTCTCCTGTCTTGAGATATTGTGCCCAATCAATAGTAGAACGAACAAAGTCTTCTCGCGTAATAAGCGTAACGGCTGGCTGAAGCTTGTCGAATTCTTCACGGACGTTATTGCTCCACTTTTCATTTGTGGCAACCAAGAATCGTTTCGTAAAGAAAGGCTTATTTGAAGCAGCAATAAAGGAGTCAACTCCGGCCTTTGAAACGGTAGCATCCTTGCCATAGAATTTACATTGAATAGCGGTAAACCCATCGTCATCTGTATTGACGCCGACTAAGTCGATTCCAATGTCACGGCTACTTCCGGCTAATTCCGGATGACGGTTGCTCCACTCTTTATAGGTAAGTACCTCTGAGAACAAATCGCGATAAGTCGGCTCCTTGGTAAGCCAATCACGAATTAGAGTTTCAAATCGAGTGCCTTTATCTCGTAACCCCCCCCGGAGGCTTTCTCAATGCGAGTAAAGAGCTGTTCTAATGCTTCTTGTCCGGTCATTTTTGTAGTTCCAAATTTTATTAATCTTATTGCCGCACCAGTGAGTCTGAGGGCTCTATTCTGACATGGCATTTTGCTCTACCACCCCATCTCGAAACCGCAAATACCAGAAGGTTAAGACGTCTTAAGACGGTCAACAATCAGATGAAAACACTGCTGACTCAGAAGACTTTCCTCCAGCTGCTAAGAGAAGCAGTCACATGAGGGGGAAGGCTCCGGAGAAATACTCCGCTAGATAAAGCGTATCAAAAAACGAAGCAATTTCCGGAGAAAGTGAAATCGATCAACTTCACTTTGTCTAAGTCAGTAGCCTAAGCGTTTATATCCGACCCACCTCTATTACTATGCGCGTAGTTTTATTCCTAGACTCTTCTTCAGAGATGAGTTTTTAGTCTCTCAATCAAATCTTTTTATAAAAACAACTTCTCAATCTTTGAAGTATTTTGTGGAATTCTTGCTGGCGTCATCATTGATTCCAGCCCGTCGTCACTTGCATTTTTTCCTATGCTTCCCAGGTAGCCAGGTAAGAGTTTTTTGGCAACGATGTTAGAGTGGCAGGTTATTTTGGTAAAAATTTGGTTAATTCTCTCTTTTTCCTGCCAATCTTTCTTGTTACCGCCTACTTATCTTTTTATATCTTTCTCACTTGTTTCTTCTGGCTTTGGTTCTGGAGTCCTTAAGGATGGCCCTTTCAAAGTTATTGAGATTGTTGTTTTTGCCATTATAGGCAGCCGCTCCGGCAATCACGAGATCGGCCTCTTTATGCGAAATCGCATGATCAAGGCCTCTCCAATCCGTCGAATAAGTCGAAACCTCTCTCGGATAAACAGCCTTCTGAATCGCGGCGATTGTCTTCTCGTAAAACTCGGAACCTTTTTCATCGCCGGTGAAGTCAGCTCCGTAAATCTTGAAAGGCTCCGCCCGTACGATTTGACAGGCAAAAATCAAGAAAACCGTCAAAAATCCATTAATGATTTTCTTCATTTCTTCCTCTCATGCGAACGCCTAAAAAAAGGGCTCTGATCGAATGACCAGAGCCTAAAAATCAAGGAGAACTAAAATAAAAACCCAAACTTACTACTTTGCTTGAGCGGCGTTTGCTCCGGCAATTCTTCCGAATACCATCAAATCAGCTACAGCATTACCGCCTAAACGGTTTGCACCGTGAATACCGCCTGTGACTTCACCGGCAGCATAAAGTCCCGGAATGACTTCACCCTTAGCATTGACAGCGTGAGCTCCTGTGTCAATGTGGATACCGCCCATGGTGTGGTGGATGGTCGGAACTTTTCTGGCGACATACCATGGTCCTTCAACCATTGGTCTGTCATCAGTATGAGTTGCTTTGAAGCCGAACTTGTCTTGTTCAACTTCGTGACGTGCAACTTGGTTGTAAGACTCGATCGCAGCTTTCAATCTTGCAGGATCAACGTTGATGATCTTGGCTAATTCATCAAGATTTGCTGCTTTCTTGACGCGGCCCTGAGCAAGCATGTCTCTCATGGTGCGTCCGCTTAACAAGTCGATAGCGTTTTCGTCCGGATATCTGAGCTTGTTCTGCACCAACCAATATGTAGAACCCGGCTGTGCAAATACGGCTTTAGACAATACGTCTCGGGCTGCACCTTCGTTAACGAAGCGGTCGCCGTTGGTGTTGATGAAGAGACGGTTTCTGCCGGAGGTCTTGATATCAAGCATCAAGCCGGTTCCCGGAGATCCGTTCGGGTGCACCTGAATATCAGACAAGCCAATCAATTCAGCACCGGCTTTTTCTGCTAACTGGAGGCCTTGACCCTGAGCAGCAACGCCAATGTTGGAGCAGCCGATTTCTTTGCCGAGGTCAGCTTCTTTCCAAACACCTGTGTTGACTTTCTGACGGAATTCAACGTTGGAACCGAAACCGCCTGTCGTAACGATAACGCCTTTATCAGCCATGGCTGTAACGTCTTGACCTTTGTGTTTGGCCTTAACGCCGACAACTCTGCCGTCTTTCATGATGAGTTCTGTAGCCGGAGTTTCCAAGAATACTTTGACTCTATCAGGACCGTACTTAGCCAATTGTTTTTCGAGGGTATCAACATAAGTGTTGCCGCCGGCAGGATTTGGATAGTGACTTCTCTGATAAAGGGCACCGGTAGCTGCGCCGACTTTAGGATTGAACTTCAGGCCCATGCCTTCAAGCCACAAGAGAGCAGAAGGTGCATTGTCAGCAAGAACTTTAACCAGTTTCGGATCGCTGACGTTATGGCCGCCCTTCATAGTTTGTTCAAAATGCTTCTGAGGATTATCTTCAATGCCCAAAGCTTTCTGATACTTTGTGCCGGAGGCGTTCAATGCACCGCCGCAGACGTTAGTGGAACCGCCCAAGAAGCCGAGTTTTTCGATGATGATAACCTTAGCACCGTGTTCTAAGGCAGAAACCGCACTAGCTAAGCCGGCTCCGCCGCCTCCGACGATCACGACGTCAGCACGTTCTGTGACGGGAGCTTTGTTGGCGTCTGTAATACGCTTGTTGAAATCTCCCTTTTCAGCACCTGCTTGCTTCAAGCAGTCCTTGATGGCGCCAAGAAGCTGGAAGCTTGTTACGGAAGCGCCGGAAACGATATCAATGTTTGTAGACTGGTTCTTGATAACGCTGTCTTCGAGTTTCTTGATGGCAACTTTACCGACGCCCGGACTTTCCAGGTCTTTAGTTGCGATGGAAGCAATTTTGCCGCCTTTGATATCAACGGTCACGGTAATCGGTGCATTGTGACCGGTGACAGTCTTTGTGTATGTACCGTCTTTGACGGCTGCAGAGCATGTCCCTGCAATTGCAAAAGCAGCTAAAACGGCCAATGTCAACTGTTTCATAACAAAACCTTTGATTTGAAGTTAAGTGGTAATGAGGGTTTCTTAGTTTGCCGGCCCTCTCCGGTGTCTAATTAAGGAACCTTAAGTTCTCTGAATTCGTGGCATTCGTCGCACAAGAGGACTGGTTTCTTGTGGCCGCGGTGACAGCTTGTGCAATCCGGATTTTCAATGTGTGAGTCGTGCGGATTGATGTCATTCTTGTCGGTACGGGCTGCGACTTTTTCGTAGCTTCCGTGGCAAACCAGGCACTGCTGTGTGGCTACTGCTTTCGGAGGCATTGTGGTATGGCATGCTTCGCACTTTCCGCCTCTTTCCATGTGGCGATCGGCGAGCATCTTATCAGCGGCAAAAGAAGTCGTAGCCGATAAAGCTAAAACTAAGATGGAAACAACGGTCTTTAACATGATAAATCTCGGGAGGAGTGCCGCTTGCGCGGCACTTGTTAGTTAAAAGAATTTATTGAAATGCTTATTGCCAGTTTTGTTCGCCGGCTGCTGTGCGTCCTGCAATTCTTCCGAATACGCATGCTTCGGAGTTGTTGGTAGCACCCTGGTAGATGTGGCCCCACATAGAACCTAATTCACCGGCGCTGTACAAACGTGGAATCGGATTGCCGAACGGATCAAGAACCTGACCGAGTTTGTTTCTCTTCGGACCGCCCTGGGTGTTCAGGATGGCCGGATAGAGTTCAGCTGCATAGTATGGACCTTCGCCGATTGGACGTGAGATAACCGGAGCTTCACGACCTTCGAAAGCAACCTTGCCTTTCTTTTCAAGAGGACGTCCGAAGTCTTTATCGGCACCGGCTGTAATCTGTTCATTCCATCTCTTGACGGTTTCAACAAGATTTTCAGCAGGAACGTTGATCTTCTTAGCCAATTCTTCGATGGTCGGAGCACTGACGATAACGCCTTTTTCGATTTCAGCACTGTTGTCCTTACTCCACTTGTAGTCTTCACGGTTCAAAGCGTAGCCCGAAGTTGCACCGCCGATGATCGGGCCGCGTTTGCGGGCTTCTTCATCGAAGATAACGAAGCAAGGAATTCTCGGATAACGATGCTTAACAGCGTCAAGAAGGTTAACACCGTAAATGCAGGTGTGGTTGTCCATCTTTTCGTTAACGAAGCGTTTGCCGTCTTGGTCAACATAGATGTGAGAAGGAGCAAGCATGTTGATCTGCAGAGCTGTCTTCAAGCCCGGAACAACAAGTCCCAATGGGCAGGAAAGAGCATTCATGTGCCAGAGGTCTGCACCGGCTGCCTGAGCCATGCGGACGCCGTCACCGGTGTTGCCCGGGTGGCCTAAGCGATGGAACTTCTGACCCATTGTGTGGTTAGAGAGCATCTTGTCATCGAATTCATAGCCGCCTGTAGCAAGAACAACTGCCTTCTTAGCCTTAACAGCTTCTTTCTTGCCGTCGATTTCAATCCAAGCACCGAGAACTTCATCGTTTCTGGTGATCAATTCAAGACCGCGTGCATTGTAAACAACAGGGATCTTTCTGACGGTTTCAACAGCGTAGCGGTAGTTGTTAAAGAGCATATCGCCGCCGCGTGTCTTCTGTCCTTTCGGAGTGCGGAAACGCCATTTGTCGATAGCGTCGGATTCAGGAATGCTCTGGAAACCGGCGTGACCGTAGATGTAAACCTTCTGATCCGGAGCCAAGGAAAGGAGGAAGTCTTTTGACTTCATGGCTTCGTCAACGAAAGCTGTCAAGAGTTCATCATCTTTTTCGCTGTTGGCAAACTCATATGTCTTTCTCAAGTATTCGATAGCACGTTCTCTGTTATTAGGGATCATCATGCCGCCGGAGGAAACGGCTGTGTTACCGCCGCCCTGCGGGCATTTTTCGAAGATAACGACATCAGCGCCTGCGTCTTTGGCTGTGATGGCAGCAGAAGCACCTGCACCGCCGTAGCCTAAAATAACGACGTCAGCTTTGCGGTCCCATTTCTGAGGAAGAGGATCTCCTGGTTTTGCATGAACTAAAGGAGCAGCAGCGGCACCGGCGGCTGCAGCGGCGAAACCTTTAAGAAAACTTCTCTTGGAAATCAGCTTGGACATTTTGTTTTTCCTTGGTGGTTGGTTAATCGTTGTTCCTTTCGGATGTGCTCATTTTTCCAAAGTCATTACCTAGGTAGTTTGACCTTGATCAAACTTTCTTCAGATTTTTTTAATGTCTAAGTAAAAACCATGGTTTGACAGAAAAAGGAAAGCGGTTAAATTGGAATTAAAGACATCCCAAGCTGAACAAATGAGAAGAAGACAACTGATCGGAACCGCCGCTCTGACGGCTCTAAGCCCGCTCTGCTGGGCTTCATCTTCCATGGATCATTTTCAGCTCATCATCGTAGGGGCAGGTGCAGCCGGGCTCACTTGCGCCTGTATTGCTGCAGAAAACGGAGTCAAAAATATCCTTGTCCTAGAAAAAAATCCGGTTATCGGCGGTTCTTCCCTTATCGCAAGAGGAACATGGTTTGCCACCGGCACAGCTTCTCAAATCAGTCGAGGAGTGAAGGACTCCGACCATGATGCCGTCCTCTACCTGAAGTCCGAAGGCTTGGGCAAAAACGATGAAAGTCTGCTCGAAGCCATGCTTCCTGCCGGCAGAGAACAAATCGCTTGGTTTGATCAGAACGGCGTCCGTCCCGTCGCGTTTTTTGCAGAAAAGGGTGTGAGAAGAATTCATAAATTCGACATGCCTGAAGTCATCTTTTTTCTGCGTAAAAAAGCCTTGTCTCTCGGCGTCAAAATTTGGACCGGATGTCCCGTTAAAGACCTTATCCAAGATGAAGTTACAGGCAGAATAAAAGGCGTTGTCTTTACTCGAGCGGGAGCAGACAGAAAAGCCTTTGCCTCTCTAGGCGTTGTTTTGTGTTCCGGAGGATTTTCAAGAAACAAATCTCTCTTGGGTTCGGTGCAAGAGGGTTTGCAGAACGTAGCCACGATTGCGCCACCCGGCTTGACCGGTGACGGATTAAAAATGGGGATTAGGGTCGGGGCGGCTACCGCTGATCTCGAACACATTAAAGCCTCTTATGCCTTCACTGACAATCCTTCCACCTATCAAGACATGACCTTCGCGTATTACTATGGTCCGGTTATTGTCAATGATGACTGCGCTCGCTTTGTCAGCGAATCTGCCCCCTACAAAGAAATCGCACGGAAAGTCATTCAGCAGCATGAAGCAAAGAGCTATCTGGTTTTTGATGATGAAATCCGTAAAACGGTTTCCAGACTAGCTAACGCTGCCGGTCCCTTAAAAGAGTTTTGGGGTACGGGCAAAATCGGCAATTTACCCGTCTTTCCCGGGAAGACCGTCGAAGAAGTGGCTCAGAACGCTCACATCGATCCGGTCGGTCTTAAAGACACGGTTGATATGTATAACGAGGCCATCGCCAAACTCGGAGAAGATCCTGACTTTTACCGAAAGGACCTGACAGGAAAGGCAAAATTAGCTCAAATCGTCAAGCCGCCTTTCTATGTAATCCCGGTTAAACCGGCTCTTCTCGGGACTTATGGCGGTCTAAAAATCAACGCAGAAGGCCAGGTCCTGAATAAAGCAGGCAAACCGATCCCCGGTCTTTGGGCTGCGGGAGAAGTCACGGGAGGTGTGCATGGTGCAGCGGCTGCGATGGGCGTGCCCTTAGCCTCAGCCTTCAGCTTCGGAAGAATCGCCGGACTCTCGGCCGCTAAGGCTTTGACGGAGATCAAGGAATGAAAAAACTTCTCCTCCTGGTCTTTGCTGTTGTGCTGAACGTCTATTCGATGACTGCGCTGTCTAACGTCAACTCAAGAGTCATCCAGATCGGCATTTCTACCTCCGGCACCTTCAGTGACTATGAAGATTTTCTAATTAAAACCATTTCCGACTTACAAGGTGCATTGACTTCCCGCTACTCGCTGCGCGTCATGTTTTTAAATGACGAAGAGCTCGCCAAAGAAATTAAAGAAAACCGTTTGGATTTAGTCATTGCTCCGAGCAGCTTTGCCCGAACCTATATTCTTCAGGGTGCCCGTGATATTGCCTCTCTTGACCATGAGAACTCAACCAATACAAACCGTGCAGAATCCAGTGTCTTCCTAGTCGACGGAGAAAAGACAACAGCCACTACCCTGCAGGAAATGCAAGGAAAGACGGTTGTAACGAGTAAAGAATTCGGACTTTCAGGGCTTGCGTCCTTATTAAGCACGATTGCAGAGCAGCTCAAAGTCAAGCCTGATAATTTTTTTAAGAACATCATCTATGTACCGGCCAACCTCAGCGATGTGCTTCGTACACTCAAAGAAGGAAAAGCCGATTTGGCGGTTGTGCCGGCTTGTTCTTTGGAACGCTATAGTCAGCAGACGGCAGAGGATATAGGTTGGCTCCGCATACTTCTGCCCAGGCAGGATGAGTCCTTGTCATGTATGCATTCGGCCGCACCCTTCCCCGGCATCACGGTCATTTCGATGCCGAGCCTGTCTCCCTATGAATCGAAGACCATTACAACCGCTTTGCTCGGTATGGATGAGACAGACGGTATGACCTGGGGCGTAGCAACCGACTTCAGTGCAATCGACAGAATCCTTCAGAATCTTAGAAACGGACCTTGGCAAAAAGACTTTTCTCAAACCATTACTGAGTTCGCCAAGGCTTACTGGAAATGGTTTGCCGCTGCCGCAGCCTTCATCCTGCTGCTGATTCTTCACAGTATTCGAAGCGAATTTATCGTCCGCAAAAGAACTGAAGAACTATCAAAAGCATTGGAACAGCAGAAACTTCTCCATAAAGAAGCCAATCTAGCTAACCGACGTTATGAGAAACTTCAAAAGATTTCGGTTATCGGCCAGATGTCGAGCCTTTTTGCCCATGAACTCAGACAACCTCTGAACGCGATTAACTGCTATGCCAACGGCTTACGCCGCTTCCTTAAAAATCCGGAAAAAGCGAAGGCATTTATTGATAAAGGTATTGAAGGAATAGAAGCTGAAGCCGAACGAGCAAGCGCTATTGTCGAACAAGTCAGGAACTACGCTAAGAACAAATCCTCCCGACAAAATCAACAGGATTTAAAAGAAATTCTCCGGCGGTCCATTGCAGACTTTCAAACAACCAGCGTCGGAGACATGCCGGTCCATTTCATGGATCACGGCGGCGACCATGTGATTCGCGGCGAAGAGTTTGAGTTGGAACTTATCTTCACCAATTTGCTTCGCAATGCAGCTCAAGCCCAGTCTCATCTTAAGAGCGCGGTCGCTTGGATGGAAGTCTCCAACGTTGGACCTTATGTTCAGATTGAAATTTGGGACAAAGGTCCGGCATTATCAGAAGAAAAAATTAAAGAAATCTCTCTCATTGGCGATTCGACAAAAGCGGAAGGGATGGGTCTCGGCCTATCCATTATTCGAACGCTTGTCCAAGCTCACAGCGGAGAAATTCGATTCTCAAAGAGTGAACAAGGCGGCTTAAAGGTGACGATTCTCCTGCCGCTCATTACTTCAAAGAATAATCAACAGGAAGAACAAAATGCCCAAAACAATAATTAGAGTAGTAGAAGACGATCCTTCCGTTAGAAATGGTCTGGAATATTTGCTCATGTCCGAAGGATATGAGAGTGAACTTTACGAAAGTGCCGAAGCCTTTTTAGCCGGAGACGCAGCCTCGGTACCCGGTTGCATCATTCTTGACATTCGCATGCCGGGCATGAGCGGACTTGAACTTCAGAATATTTTGATTGAACGCAAATATCCTCATCCGATTATCTTTTTATCCGGCCACGGAGACATTGATATTGCGGTGGGAGCCGTCAAGAAAGGAGCTTTAGACTTCCTTCAAAAGCCGGTCAATGCCGACAAATTCTTAGAAATAGTTCAAGAAGCCCTCAAATTGGATCAGCTTAGGACCGGTAACCTCTACAATCCTCAAGATTTGCTCTTGCTTGCCGAGAAGCTTACCGACCGAGAAAAACAGATTATCGGCTTAATTTTCCAGGATATCTCCAACAAAAGCATTGCCGAGCGGCTGAATCTCTCTCCAAGAACCGTAGAAAATCATAGAGCGGCGGCTTATCGCAAGCTAGGCGTGAACTCAGCTGAGCAATTGAAAGATAAATTCTTCCTAATAAAGGAGGAATTAGAAGCTGCCGTAAACTCTTGAGTCAGAGAACAGCATCTATTTCCTCCTTATTGAACGTTAAAGATTCTTCTTAAAGAAAGCGTCGAACCGCATCCAAGGAATCAAAGCGACTCGGTCATAAAGATCTGTGCGATTTGCTCCTTTTACAACATGGAGCTCTTTGGGCTCAGATGCTCTCTCAAATGCGGTTTGTGAGTAGCATTTCGACGGAGCGTCCTCACCGACAACGATGAGAATCGGCCTTGGAGAAATCATCTCCAGATTTTCGAGAGGATAAAAATTCATGAATTTGGCATAACTGGCGGGCGTCGATCGACGATCGTTAGGCTCGTAAAATCCGCGTTTTGTTCGGTAGAAGTCATTGGATTCTTTGGCTTCAGGAAACACGGGATCATTTTGTCCCAGACCGTAAACCGGATTTCCGCTGTCTATCGTTTTCCATCTGGCCTGGGCCGCTTTAATCAAATCTTCTGCTCGTAGTTTCCTATCTCTATTGCCCGCAATCCCAGTACGGAAATACTCCCCCATATCGTACATACTGGAAGTTGCAACGGCTTTGATACGCGGATCAATTTTAGCTGCGGCTAAAGCAAAACCACCTCCGGCACAAATACCAAGCACACCGATTCTTTCTCGATCCACATAAGGCAGGCAACCGACGTAATCCACTCCAGCACTAAAGTTCTCTGCGTAAATATCGGGAAGGACGGTGCCCCGCGGCTCTCCTGCGCTTTCTCCCCAAAAAGATTGGTCAAAAGAGAGTGTCACGAAACCAGATTCAGCCAGCTTCTGAGCATATAAATTTGCTGCCTGCTGTCGAACTGCAGCGAAAGGATGACTGATGACAATCGCTGGATAACCGGTACCGGCCGCTAAATTCTTTGGAACATAAAGATTTCCAACGAGCTCCATGCCAATGCAGTTTTTGAATGTGACGCGCTTTGCGTCAACGGCTGAGCTTTCATAAAAATTATCACCATCCTTTACGAGCGCATCCGGAACTTGAACCGCCGCAGCAGAGTCTTTCATAAATCCTCCCAGTGGAAGCGTTAAAAACAAACTTGTGCGAATGAATTCTCTTCTCTTTAGCATCTCCTCGCTCCTTATTTCTTACGTGAAAGAAGTGAACGAACCCGATCAGCGGAAAATACATAGTCGTTAGCTGCTGCTCCTAAATGGCAGGACAAACAACGAGAAACAGGATCTTCGTGTTCTGCAAACGGTGTTCTGTCTCCGTGAAAAGCCTGATATTCCCATTCGCCATTTCGAAGAGAGAGCGGATACTTAGTACCCCAGCCCTTTTCTTTTCTCATCAAAATGTAGCGGGTTATATCGTTACTCCCTGACTTTTCAATCAAGAGAATTTGAGTCCCATACGGAAATGTCTTATCCGATGGTGACATTTTCTGTAGTGCCTCATTATTGATGTACATTTCCTCAGTTAATGAGCCTCGGCTGCCGTTTGTGTAATGGGTCCATCCTGAAAGAGTCTCCGGAAGCTCGATTCCGGCTGCCTGAATGCTAGACATCATTGCCGTCAACGCAAAACTAACAAAGAATTTATTCATCATTTATTACCTCTATGACTTAAAACCTGTTCCAAAACCTGTGAGGTTCTGCTCCCACTCTCTGCTCCGATATGCTGAGAAATCACGTTGGCAAAAGACTTCATCTGAGCAGGCGTCATTCCCATGTTCAGAGCTCCGTTCAAATGAAATCTCAGTTGCCCTTCGGTGCCTGTCATCGCCGCCAAAGCTCCGACCGTTGCTAGTTCTCGGCTTTGATGATCCAAATTGTCCCGAGCAAAAATATCGCAGAAGAGATGCTCTTTTAGATACGTATCAATCGTGGGAGCAAATACTTGATAACCGGACGGGGCTGGAATGGTTTTGCGACCCCCAATGCGCGCTCTCATCTGAGCTCCGAATTGATCCTTGTTCAAATTTTTCGGCAGAGGACTGGCCTCCTTGCCTATCTCGTCTTTAATTCCTTCTTTTTGACGAACATTCATAACGTCCATAAAGGCATTGATTCCATTCAAACTTCTTGGAAATCCTGTATATGCGTAAAGCTGAGTAAGAATTTCTTTGATTTCGTTGACGGTCAATCCAGACTCCAGTCCCTTAACCAAATCTTTTCTCAATGCTTCGAGATTTCCGCTAGCCGTATCCGCTGAGATCTCGATGATTGAGACCTGCCGAGGGCTCAAGTTTTCAGATGCAAATACTGTTGTCGAAAGAATCAAAGTGCCGCTAACAAGTGTTGCTGCCTTCAAAAGCGTTAATCGCGTCATATCATTTCCTCCTTATTTATTGCTTGGGGTCACCGTGTAGTCTTTATCCGATACCTCTTCCATCCAAGTCACGTTTTTTCCACCTTTCATGTTGGTGATTACCATGTGAACCATTGCTGTATCAGGGGTTGCCCCATGCCAATGCTTTAGGCCGGGAGGACACCAAACATTGTCTCCGGGACGAACAACGTGAACATTTCCGTTTTCATCACCAATAAGACCTTTGCCAAAAACAATCAGCATTCTTTGCCCGGCAGGATGGGTATGCCAGAAAGTACGAGCGCCCGGTTCAAAGGTGACATAGGAGACACTGTACGGGCTGTCCGCATCAGGACGGCTGATAGAGTCATGTCGGACCTTTCCGGTAAAAGTGGCGTGAGAGCCAACATTGGATGCAGAAGATCCGGCTTGTGATATTTGATGAGTTAATTCAGTAGAACCACACAAACTCGGCAGAAAACAAGCTGCACAAATGAGAATAAGTTTTTTATCGATCATGTCTTTCCTTTTAATAAACAAAAGGTAAATTCGATTTCCTTAGTCACATCTTAAAAATTCCGCTTTTTGCGACTATCTAAAAAACTTCAATCCCTTGCTAAAAACTCTCAAAGTAAGGTTCCGAGGCTAAAATGTCTTAGGCGCATTAGAACCGGAAGTGCTATGAAAGAAGATTTAAAAAAGCAGCTGCTAGACCTCTGTCTTGGCTACACCTCCAGAGTCGGAGCAAATGAAACCGGAATTAATCGACTGCAAGTCATGCATCGAATTCAGAAAGGAGAAAAACGGTCTTTTAACGAGGCGTACTTGGCATTGGTGCTTCAAGGCCGTAAAAAAACCTTATTAGGAAATCAAGAATATGTCTACGGCTCCGGAGACTGTGTGGTGACTTGTCTGGATCTGCCAAGTCAGACGATTATTGAAGAGGCTTCCCCAGATAAACCGTTCATATCTGCGGTGATAACGATTGATCGAAATTTGCTCAATAGTCTGTGCACTCAATCCTTGAACGGTAATCTTTCTGGGCAATCTGCGGTACCAAATGTCAGCGCTATGGCTGTCGCCCCATGTTCAGATGAAATGGCAGAAAATTTTCTTCGTCTTTTAGAACTCGGCCGCAAAAGCAAGTTGGAAATTACGCTTTTACAAGACACGCTGCTAAAAGAAATCCACACCCGACTACTCTTGAGCAAACAAGGAGCTTGGGTAAGAGCAGTATGCGCCTTAGAGAAAAGATCCGGTCAAATCCAAAAAGCCGTCTCAATAATCAAAGAACGTTTTAAAGAAACGCTTGCCATTGAAGAACTTGCTTCTGAAGTAAACCTGTCAGAAGCTAGTTTTCATCGACATTTCAAGCAACTAACCGGCTACAGCCCTATCCAGTTTCAGAAATTCCTCAAACTTTACGAGGCCAGACGCCTGCTTCTTGTCGGTGGAAAATCAGTCTCTGCCGTAGCCTTCGAACTAGGTTACGCTAGTCCGTCCCAGTTTACTCACGACTATAAGTCATTCTTCAAAGCCACTCCTCTTCAAGATCTAAACTCTAACTCTCAATAATCAGACCACAGTCTCGAAGCTTTCATGACTTTTAGGCTGGCGATGAATGATCTGAAAGGAACCTCTAATACGCCTGTTATCCACAAGCTTTTGTAGGAATACAAGCGAAAAAATTTAAAAATCCTTCGAATCCTTGGGCATCAATATATCGAAGGATTTTTTTTACTCTTTAACTTTCAAACTCGGATTTGAGGCTCAAACACCTCCTAACCTCCAGGAAAACGAAAATCTAATCCGGCTCATCTACCAGAAAAGACAGAATTCATTTTTGAAAAAGCTCGAAAAAACTAAACCCGCTCGGGAATTAACACTGAGCGGGCTGAGGATTGAAAACAGAATAGTTTTACAGTCTGTCTTCAGCGAGCCATCTTGCGGCTTCGACAGCAAAGTAAGTCAAAATGCCATCGGCACCTGCTCTCTTAAAGCACAAGAGAGATTCTAAGACGGTCTTCTTTTCATCAAGCCATCCGTTCTGGAAGGTGGCTTTCATCATGGCGTATTCGCCGCTGACTTGATACGCGAATGTCGGAGCCATGAACTCTTGTTTAACACGCCAAAGAACGTCCAAATATGGCAAACCTGGTTTAACCATCACCATGTCAGCACCTTCAGCCAAGTCAAGACCAACTTCCCACAAAGCTTCGTTGGAATTAGCAGGATCTTGCTGATATACGGCCTTATTGCTCTTACCTAAGTTAGAGCTGGAACCAACGGCATCGCGGAACGGACCGTAGTAGCAAGAAGCATACTTGGCAGAATAAGCCATGATCTTGGTGTGGATCAGACCTCTGCTTTCGAGGGCGTCACGGATGATGCCGATGCGGCCGTCCATCATATCGGACGGAGCAACGATGTCGGCGCCGGCTTCAGCATGAGTAAGCATCTGCTTAACTAACATCTCAATCGTTTCGTCATTGAGAATGTAGCCGGTTTCATCGATCAAGCCGTCTTGTCCATGGGTAGTGTATGGATCAAGAGCAACGTCTGTCATGATTCCAAGTTCAGGAAAATCTTTTTTGAGAGAACGAACAACGCGAGGAATCAATCCGTTCGGGTTCGCAGCTTCACTGCCGTCCGGAGTCTTAAGAGAGTCGTCAATAGATGGGAATAGAGCCATTACAGGAATTCCAAGTTTGACGCATTCTTCAGCTTTCTTAGTCAACAAATCCAAAGAAAGTCTTTCTACGCCGGGCATAGAAGGAACCTGAACTCTTCTGTTTTCGCCTTCGACAACGAATACCGGGTAGATTAAATCATCGGGACTCAAACGATTTTCACGCATCAATCTGCGGGAAAAATCATCATGTCTCATTCTTCTCATTCTTACGGATGGGTATTTTCCTAAAGTTTGCATTTTCTTTAACGGTAAGAGTCAATGATTAACTTTTTAATGATAGTCAATTTTTTTGAAGAATTTATTAAGGCAGGATGGCTCTCTCTTCAAGAAAGCCGATTATCTACGCGTCCTCTTCTACTCCGGACCTTTCTATGGAGAAAAATCTTTTAACTCCACATAGCCTTGGGTTGGCTGTGCTCCTCGGAACTGCCGAACCCACGACATACTTTCGAAGCTCTAGCCACGTCTTTTTATAAACAGTTAATCTCAGTCTTCGCACTACAAGTAACGTATTGCTTTGGACCTGTGATACTCTAGAATCAGAAGATGTACTCTGAAAAAAAACTAGCTTATTGCGACTTCTCTGAAAATAATAAAGCTGTCTGCAGAGGTTCTATTGAAGTTAACAGGTTGAAGAAGATGAGCGAATTTATTGTTTTTAATGAGAAAATTTTAGCCTGGGCGCTTAAGAGAGCCAGATACACCGCTGGAGATCTAGTCAAAGAATTTCCTTTTATTCAGAGCTGGTTAGAAGGAAAACGAAAGCCGACAATCACACAAACCCAGAAGCTTTCCAATAAGCTGTCTGTACCTTTTGGTTATTTTTGCTTGCCTTCTCCTCCAGAGGAAATACCATTACTTCCGGATTTCAGAACGAAAGGGAACCACCCGGTAAAAGAAATTAGTTTAGGCCTAAGAAAAACGATTGAGCACGCAAAAGAGTGTCAAGCCTTCTTAAGTGAGCGTTTAGAAAATGCGGACGCTGAACCTTTTTTATATGAAGGAGTCCTCTCTCAACATAACACTCCGAAAGAAGGCGCAAGCATACTAAAGAAGCTATTGGGAGAAAAGAAGCTTAGTAGTCAGGAAAATCGCTTTAAGAACCTTCTCCATACTATCGAAAATTTAGGGGTGTTAATCCAAAAAAACAGCCATGTGCTTAACTCTATAAAACAAAAGTTGGATAGCGACGAATTCCGTGGATTCGCATTATGTGACAAGTACTGTCCTTTGATTTTTATCAATGAAAACGACTCGTCTAAGGCGCAGATTTTTACTTTGATCCATGAATTTTGCCATATCTTGCTTGGAGAGACGGGCATATCTAGAGGCGATGGTAGCGCTCGCGGTGTAGAAAGACTTTGTGGCCGTATCACTGTAGAGTATTTGGTCCCCGAAAAAGATTTTAGAAATTGCTGGGAGAGAGGAGATTCCCAAGAGACCTTAGGACTGCTAGATTCTCTGGCTAGAGAGTTTTGTGTAAGCAAGTGGGTGATAATTCGTCGCGCTCATGAATTGCATCTCATATCGGATGCTTTCTTCCATGAGGAATTAAATAAACTCCTCGCTTTCAGTAAACCAAAAGAAAAAGGAAAAGGAGGACCCAGTTACACCGTGATCCAACAAGCTCGCCTAGGAAAGTTACTAATCGATAACGCAATAAAAGCAGCCTATTCAGGAGAGATTCCTTTTTCTGAAGCAATGCGCTTAACGCTATACAGTGCAAATACGATTCAGAAAAAAGCCTTGGAGATGGGACTGTGATAGAACAAAAATATATCCTGGACGCGAACGTATTCATTACATCCAAAAATTCATACTACGACCCACAATTTCATCCAGGCTTTTGGAAGTTTTTGGATTTAGGCATAAATAACGGAGCCTTTATTCTTCCTCGGCGAGTCTATGAAGAAGTGAACTACCGCAGACTGAAGTCTGCGGCTTCACCGGAGCGTACTCCGGCTTCTAACGATCTTCTCTCTCCATAAGGAGTTCGAAACACCGTGGGCGTGTTCACAAAAACACCCTCATCGAGTCCGAGCAACTTTTTCAGCCACTCATCCCCGAGTTCTTTGCGTCCAATATTCGCCGCAGAATTCGTATCGGCGTTAACCTGTTTCCCTTGTTTAGTTAGATATAAGCCTCGCTTGATACGTTTACCACTGAAAGTTTTCTTTACTCCCTCCTCATAATCCGGTATATCGTCAAAATCTAAAGCACTTGCTTTGGATGTGTAACTCTCAGAAACTACACTGACTTCTATTCCGTACTCCTGACTTTTATAGATAAGCTGTTCGATCAATTTGGAATGCGGAAGATTTACGAAGTTCTGATTATTTCTTCGTCCCATATTACTCAACTGCTTCCAAAATTTGTTTTTCCCAATGATGATACGACCGATGTCTTCTAATACGCAAAAATCTATAATGGTTCGACTTATTTTGTGCAAGGCATCATCAATTCTCCTCTGTCGTTTGAACGATACTGATGCCAGATGTTTCAAATGTCCCTTGGATCGTAGTTGAGCTGCACGCTTGTTGTAGCTTTGATTGAGCATTTTCAAAAACCCGCCTTTAACCAAAATCGGTCTTGTTCCGGGTTTGGTCGATACGATAGCTGCGAAGTTATTGACGCCTAAATCGATACAGACTGCTTCTTGACGATTCAACGAGACTGTTCTCTCATTCTCCTTAATTTGATAGGTCAGTTCTACAACGAAACTGTTTCCTTTGGGAATAATCCTCAAGTCTCCCGCTAAACTGCCTGTAGCTTTTGCGTTGAACGACTGATTCGAACAACTCCTGACTATTATCGGATTGAAGCCTACTGTATCGGCTCCCGTAATAATCAGGCGATAGTTCTCAATCTTATAGCCGTTTCTTCCCACGCAAAACGTACGATATTTGTTTCGGTAGCTAGGCAGTTTTGGTTTACCTAAGAATTTCTCCGGATGCTTTTTATACTCCGCAGACGCTTTGGCAAAGGACTTGAACTGCTGGGCAACAATCTGACCTTGCCTTTGAGCCGAAGCTGCCGAAGGCATTGCTCGGTAATCCTGAGGGTATTGTTCTCGCAATGCTCGATCAAGCTCTGCTCGGCTATACGGAGCTTTCTTATCGAAAAGACGATGACGTAAGATATATGAAGCACAATTGCCCAGCTTCCTGGCTAATGAGCACAAACGAGCGCATGCCGCCCAGTTGGGATGGCTACGGTTGATAATGATTCGTTCGACTCTTTGAGGCATTATGGATTTCTCTTCTTGAAGCACATTGCGTTTTCAATCTGAAAATTCATCTCGTCTTCGTCGTTGCTTATAGAAGAAAGGTGATTTCGGAGTCCATTTTGACACGAATGGGTGAAATCTTCAAAGAGGTGTGCGAAGACTATAATGCAGGATCCCGAGAATTTTCGGGAGAATCGGATCACGTTTACTTATTGGTGGAAATTTCTCCTTCAGTAAGAATTTCAGATTTAGTGAAGATTCTAAAATCAGTCTCCTCCAGAAAAATCCGACAAGAGTTCAGTCAACAAATTCGTCACTACCTATGGGGAAGAGGTTTTGGCGAGAAGTTACTGCGTGATTTCTGTGAGCGATGGAGCCTCGACACAAGTCATTGAGAAATACATTCAGAAACAGAAACGCCCTACAAACAATTAAGCCCCTATCCATCCGCAGGCTGAAGCCTGCGGATGGATAGGGGCCTTTCGTTAAAAAAAGGACGAGACGAACTCAGCCAACGAGTTGCGCTGTGGGAGCCAAAAGTTAAGGAACCGTCACCAGAAGAGATGGAAAAATTCAGAGAAGTCTGCACTTACACCGTGAGCCAGCCACAATGGATAAAAAAAGTCGATGCTTTTTTGGATGGAGCAGATCCGTGGCTTGTAGCACACGCCAGTACCAGCGGTTCAACCACTGTCACTCTAGAAAAAACTGATATAGACGCTAATTGTAAGTCTCCGAAGTTACCCGCAGTAGCCAGAAAATTTGGATGTAAATCCATTGGACTGTACACTCTTATTAGAGAGTGCAAGCCTATCTTCGAGTTAAAAGCAGATCCTTTCCTTTAGAGCAAACGCCCGATAAAAGAAAAATAGAAAGCTCGCATTAGGAATGCTAAATGCTTAAAAGCTTTAGAAGAAATTCTTTCCGATAAGAATTCCGTTCGACACTCTCAAAACGAAAGCGGGCATCGAACCCGCTTCCAAATTACTGAAAAATATCTTTAGGATCCTTTTGGCAAACCGAGCCAACCGGTCAGCACATCCTGCAGCTCCTGAATTCCTTCCTTCTTGAGGCCGGAAAACAGCTGAAATGTGATGTTGCCGCCAAGCTCGGCCGCTCTCTTGCGGGCCATCTCCATGGCGGCCCTCTTTTCAGTGGTCTTAAGCTGATCGGACTTATTCAAAAGAAAATGAATCGCCAGATCTTCTCGAGGAAGCAAGAAGTCGAGCAGAAATTCATCAGCCGGCATAAAAGGTCTTCTGGCATCCATCACGATGACAATGCCTTTGAGCTGCTCTCTTCCGACAACATAGCCGCCGACTAAGTTTTCCCAAGTCTTTCTAGTATCGGGAGCTGCTTTTGCAAAACCATAGCCCGGAAGATCAACCAAATAACCTTTGGGAATTCTTTCTCTAGGCTTCTCTCCTTTTACAGATACCTCAAAGAAATTCAAAAGCTGAGTACGGCCTGGAGTCTTTGAGGAAAATGCCAAACGGGACTGACGGCAAATACAGTTAATCGAGGTTGATTTTCCTGCATTTGAACGGCCCGCAAAGGCAATCTCAGGAAGTTCAGAGTCCGGCAAACCTTCAATGTCGGCTACGGACATCACAAATTTTGCAGAATCAAATAATGAACTCATCTTTGTCCTTCTTTATTTTTTCTTTTTGTCCTTGTGCTTTTCGGACTTTCCCTTCTTATCTTCCCTTGGCATATCAAGCTTGTCGTTTGTTTCTCCAAGACAAGACCCGGCAGGATACAAGATTAACGGGTCGATTTGTCCAATCGCCTTAGGATCTTTTTCAGCATAGTCTATGGTCCTCAATACATAGCGAATGGCATTGAGACGTGCTCTCATCTTGTCGTCGCTGCGGATTACCAGCCAAGGGGCATAGAAATTATCGCTCGCTACGAACATATTATGAATAGCTTCGCTGTACTCATCCCACTTGTCTAATGAAGCCAAATCAACAGGAGAAAGTTTCCATCTCTTCAAGGGATCCGTACGGCGCTGCTTAAATCTTCTCTTCTGTTCTTTTCTGGAAACAGAAAGCCAGAACTTAATCAGAATCGTCCCGCTGTTGATAATGCTCTTTTCGAAATAAGGAACTTCCTGCAAAAATTGCTTTGTCTGCTCTTCCGTACAGAACCCCATTACCGGCTCTACGACAGCGCGGTTGTACCATGATCTATCAAAGAAAACGAGTTCGCCCGGAGAAGGCAGTTGAGATGAATAGCGTTGGAAATACCATTGCCCTTGCTGTTCCGGCGTAGGTTTCGGCAGAGCGACCACTCTGGCTCCGCGCGGATTCAGACTCTCGGTAAAACGCAGAATGGTTCCGCCCTTTCCAGCGGCATCACGGCCTTCAAAAAGGATCAGAACCTTCTTGTTATTTTCTTTGACCCACTTCTGCAGTTTCAGCAATTCAATCTGAAGCTGATATAGCTGCTTCTTATACAGGTCCGGATTGTAGCCATGAATATACGGATAGGCCGAAGGAGACGTGTCAGGATTTCTTTCATCCATTTCTTCGGTTGGAGAGGCTTTCTTGTCTTCCTTTAAGACTTTGTCGGTGACTAAGTCTTCTAGGAGACGCTGCTTTCCGTCAGCCGTTAAATGAGAAAGAACAATCTTCGTCACTTCCTCGGGGGATTTTCCGTTTAACGCTTTGACAGCAGTCTTCAGGTACTTCGAAGCCGGCTCGAGTGAACTGAGATCAAAAAGCTTAGTGTCCAACTCTTCTAAACCGGTTTGTTCCTCTTGCTTCAATTGTTCCGTCACTGTCTTCTCCAAAATTGAGTTTTATGACTTCCCGAAAACTTCGTTGAGCTGCTGAGTTACACGAACGAACGTGGTTCTCTTTGTAAGCTCTTTCAGACGTCTTGCACCGACATAAGTACATGCGGAGCGAACGCCCCCGAGAATATCCTGAATAGTTCCTTCGACAGGGCCTCTGTCTTCAAGCAGAACTGTCTTGCCTTCTGCAGCACGGTAGTGAGCGACTCCGCCGGCATACTTATCCATAGCAGATTTACTGCTCATACCGTAGAAAGCTCTGTATTTCTTGCCGTCTTTCTCTAAAACTTCACCGCCGCTCTCATCGTGCCCGGCAAACATGCCGCCGAGCATAACAAAGTCTGCACCGGCACCGAATGCTTTTGCAATGTCTCCCGGTCTTGTGCAGCCGCCGTCGGCACAAATAAGTCCACCTAAGCCATGGGCCGCGTCTGCGCACTCAATCGTAGCGGAAAGCTGAGGATAACCAACGCCTGTCATCTTTCTGGTCGTGCAGACAGAACCTGGGCCGATACCGACCTTGACGATATCAGCACCTGCTAAGAGCAATTCTTCGGTCATATCACCGGTAACTACGTTACCGGCCATAATAACCATGTTTGGGAAGTTCTTTCTGAAAGAGCTGACAAAGGAAACAAAGCTTTCTGTATAACCGTTGGCTACGTCGATGCAGACATATTTAATTGCATCCGGAGCGGCCTTCATCACTTCCTCGAATTTCTTCATGTCGGTAGAACCGATGCCTAAAGAGTAGAAAGCGGTGCTCTTGTTGGTAAGTTGGCTGAAAAATTCAATATAGTCCTTAGCGTCATAGTGTTTATGAAGAGCTACAGACAATTGATGCTTGCCTAAGGCTTCGGCCATAGAAAAAGTCCCGGTCGTATCCATGTTGGCAGCAATGATTGGGATACCTGCGTATTCCGTTTTTGAGTGAAGAAATTTAAAAGGTCTGACTAGGTCAACGCTAGAGCGGCTAGAAAGTGTCGATCTCTTAGGCCTGATCAATACATCTTTGAAGTCTAGCTTGATTTCATTATCAATATGCATTTACAAGTTCTCCGTTTTTTAGCAGACACTTTGCTGGATTCTTTCATATAAATGCGGGTTTGTCATACAAGAACGCCTAAAAAGAGTGTCAAAAAGAAAGGACCGCCGATTGACGATCCTTTTCCCCTCTTAACTAGCCTGCAAAATTACAGAAGAATATCTGTTGCCATGTAATGTTGGTATGGATGTGAGCAAGCCGGGCATACTTTCGGAGGTTCCAAAGCCTCGACTTGGTAGCCGCAAACCAGACATTGCCAAAGAATTGGTTTATCTCTCTTCCAGACAGTACCAGTTTCCACCTGTTGAAGAAGGAGACGGAAGCGTTTCAAATGCTCTTCTTCAATTGCGGCGATAGCTTTGAATTTAGAAGCAATGTCTGCAAAACCTTCTTGTTCCGCAATCTTTGCATATTGGATATAAGCGTCTACACCTTCATTTTGCTCTTCAGAGATAGCAACCTTCAAATTTTCGAGAGTGCCGCTTGGAGGAAGAGCATCTACCGGTGTAGGTGCAATAACAGAACCGCCCTGCAGGAAACCTAAGAAGATTTTGCCGTGGCGAAGTTCATTAGCAGCCGTAACGTTAAAGACTACGCCGATTGGGAAATACAGTTCCTTGTTTGCCTGATTTGCATAGTATGTATAACGAGCATAGGACTGAGCTTCATTCAAATATGAAATAGCCAAATTTTTTTCTGTCTGAGTTCCCTTGATGCTTTTTACATCAGCCATTTTCTTCACTCCTCAAATACTTAATCAACGCGGGTATTTCGCCGTTTGGTCTGTTAATGATAAGTCCGTGTTTTCCCTATCCGTTCAAATCACCACCAAAATAAGTATCTTCAAAATTTTTACGTAGCTTCCTAATTAGAAACGCCGCCAAAGTCCGAAGAAAAAACATGTTCCTCATCGAGTTGAAGCTCGTGCTTCAAGTTTTCATATCCGAGCTGTTCTTGAAAAATTAAATTCCTAGTAAATTTTTCGCAGGAATGTGACGGCTAGAATGGACTTCCCTTCATTGCCTTTCAATAGAGCTTCATGTTTGATTTTGCAGCGCTTACCGCGGGTCTTTTCACCGGTCTTTCTTTGATCGTTGCTATCGGTGCGCAGAACGCTTATGTATTAAAAATCGGACTGCACAAGAAATACGTCTTTCCGGTATGCACAATCTGTTTTCTAGGAGATTTCCTGCTGATTTGGTGCGGTGTTTTCGGTATCGGCGCCATTATTCAAAAATTTCCACTCTTCCTTGAAATTTTTCGCTATGGAGGCGCAGCATTCCTGTTTATTTACGGCCTGCTGTCCTTGAAGAACTTTTTTAAGTCCTCCGGCTCCTTAGTCGCAGGCAACACTGTTTCGTTGCCTCGTCTCTCAAGAGTCCTTCTTACCTGTTTGGGCTTCACGTTCCTCAATCCTCATGTTTACCTTGACACCATGATTTTGCTTGGCAGCATCGCTTCTGCCTACGGCGAACCAGGTAAATATTTCTTCAGCATGGGAGCCTGCTTGGGAAGTTTTCTTTGGTTCTACAGTCTCGGATACGGAGCAAGACTGCTTAGACCAATTTTCAAGCGTCCAGTCGCTTGGAAAGTTTTGGACCTGTTAATTGCTTTCGTTATGTTCTTCATTGCCGGAACGCTGGTGTTACTTTGACTCTCACCTCGATTTTTATTTTTTGATAATCCCGCTTCCTTCATGCCCAAACTTACCTTGGAAACTCGAGTCCTGTACACTAAAAAACCTTCCCATTTTCTGAGTAGTGAGCTAGGATCTTTCTCGGGAAAACGATCCCATTTAAAGGAGAACTACTACATGAAAATTAGATCAATAATCGCAGCTCTTGCTGTTTGCTCCGCTTCCTTCGCATTCGCTGCCGACCTCCCGAATGTAAAAATTCTTGCCACCGGCGGTACTATTGCCGGCACTGCTTCTTCTGCTACACAGGTAACCGGCTATAAAGCCGGGGACCTGGCTATTCAAACTTTGATTGACGCTGTCCCAGCAGTCAAAGATATTGCTAATGTGACCGGAGAACAAATCGTTAAGATTTCCTCCAACAACATGAATACTCCGACATTGTTGAAGCTTGCTAAACGTGTCAACGAACTCCTTAAAGATCCTTCTGTATCCGGCATTGTCATCACACACGGCACCGATACATTGGAAGAAACAGCCTATTTCCTTAACCTTCTGACCAAAAGCGATAAACCGGTTGTCCTGGTTGGCGCCATGAGACCAGCTACTGCAATCTCAGCAGACGGCCCAATGAACCTTTTGAATGCCGTTAAGGTTGCCACTTCTCCGGAAGCTAAGGGCAAAGGCGTCATGATTGTTATGAACGACGTCATCAACGGCGCCAGAGACGTCACCAAGACTAATACAACTAACGTTGCAACCTTCAAGTCTCCAGAACTCGGAGCTCTGGGCTACATCGGAGCCGGAAAAGTCCGCTTCTACAAGCAGTCCACTAAACGCCACACCACCAACAGCGAATTCGACGTATCCAACTTGGAAACTTTGCCGCGCGTAGACATCATTTATTCTCACGTTGATGCTGACCGCGTAATGGCAGATGCTGCTGTTAAAGCCGGTGCCAAAGGCATCATTCACGCTGGAACAGGAAATGGCTCCATTGCTGATCCGACAGAAGCAGGTTTGAAAGATGCTGTCAAAAACGGAGTCGTTGTTGTTAGAAGCGCTCGTGTTCCAAACGGCCCAACAACAGTATCTCTTGCTAAGTGGAAAGACGCTGGATTCTTGGAATCCGATACTTTGAATCCTCAAAAGGCTCGCTTGCTTCTGCAGTTGGCTCTGACAAAGACCAGCGATCCTAAAGAAATTCAACGTATGTTTGATGAATACTAATTTGGCTGCTTAGCCAAAGGAGTCTTGCTTTCGACTCCGAATTCGCGATAGTCAATTAAAGTAAGAGAACAATCAAAAGACCGGCAGAAAATTCCTTGAAATGATCTGCCGGTTTTTCTTTTCTTTAATCCTTATATTTGGCCTTTTAGGCCAGAGAAAATGCCCCATACGGTGGCAAACACTCCCCCGCCAGCGTTGTTATCAAAGAAGCAGAACAACTTAGAGCCACTCTTACAGAACAAAAGACCGATTAATCAAGGCTTGATGAGCGAAACTAACTAAACTTTTCTAAAACTTATTTTGGAAAAGTCTAAACTTTTTTAAAATTAAATTTAGAAAAGTTTGATGTGGGCCTACACATATCAGCAAAATCAATAAGATAGCATTCTCACTTAAATCCAGACCGTTAAAGGTTCATTTAGTTTTAATGGCAGAAGAAAATCAGCGGACAAAGCTCACATACCTAACACTTTTTCTGGCCAGCAGCTCTCTTCTTGCTATGACAAAAATTACCTCAAAATCACCACGTTTTACGAGGGCACTTTTTTTTAGACAGTTTCCTTCGGTTTTTCAAAGCAACTTTTTTGCAAGATCCTGACGCTTTTTAAATGCGTTAACCGCTTTCCGCTTTTTTTCAATCACGGCGCAAGCCTTCTCTCCCAAAGAGTTTTGCTGCCTTCCTAGCGCTTAAAAAAGCTTGATCTTCCAATCAAGTACGTTAAAGTTTTGGATATCTTCCTCTGTCCCAATAAAAAAATTGCCGCCATGAAAATGCTCTTAAGTTTTCTCGCCAATCCGCCTCTTCGTAGACGAGGAGCATTCCTTACCACCGCTACAACAGCCGTAGTTTATTATTGTAGAAAGTCTCGTGGGGTTCCCGCTGACAACGGCTTTGCTGCACCGTTCATTTCACAGACTAACCAGGCGTGCCGCGTCTTAATACATTTATAGCTCTGACGATTCCGGCATTTTTTATCCACATTTACCGTACGCGGAATGTGTTTGTTTTTGCTCTTGTGTATCGGAACTGAAAAACCGAACGTTTTCTGCAGACCCGGCTCAAATATTTTCATCACCGAGACTGCTGACTTCCAGAGGATTAATTTTTTGTTTACGTCGGCATTCTCATTCATATCTCTGACAACTTATGTCACAATACCGGCACCTCTACTAGCAATACCGAGGTTCCAAATCATGGCACCGTCACTAATCATCATATTGCCAACGTTTTAATTCATAATGCCGGCATTTTGATTCATAACTACGGCTCTCTTAACCAAAACTCAAGCCTCGTTTTAGGAAGCAATTCTTCGGGTCATAAAGAGCTTGCAAGCGCACTACTGAGTAAAATTGAAGAAAAAGACGGTTATAACCAGCTTTTTCTTATAATAAAAAGACGGTTACAACCACCTTTTTATCAGAGATTAAAAGTGCGTTATCAAACTTTTCCAAAATAAGTTTTAGAAAAGTTAGAACTGGATCTACACATATCATCAAAATCAATAAGGTTGCTTTCTCATGTGAATCCAGACTGTTAAAGGTTCATTCCGTTTTGATGCCAGAAGAAAATCAGCTGAAAAAACTCAGCTCGCTAACACTTTTTTCCGGCCAGCAGCTCTCTTCTCGCTATGACAAAAATTACCGCAAAATCACCTCCCTTTACGATGGAATTTTTTTTGGACAGTTTTCTTCTGCTCTTCAGATCATCATTTTTGCTAGAGTTGGGCGCTTTTTAAATGAGCCAATCACGTGCTGTATTTTTTCTTCAATCACGACAAACGCCCTCTCCCCCAGTGTATCTATCATTCGTCACAGTTCTGGACATAACTTGATTGCACAATCAAATAAGTTCAGTTTTTGCCACCGCTCGCTGTCCCTATAAAAAATTTTGCCTCCTGAGAATGCCTTTGAGTGTCCCTAAAAATAATTTTCACCGTGTCCCAAAAAATAATTAATCACCACCCAAATCACCACCTCCGGGACTCCTCGATCCCGGAGGCCATAACAAATCATTTGAGATATCAGCCTACATACAGACTTCCGCCTCTACTGCTGCTTTCTTTTTGTTGCGCCTTTGAGTCCACTGAGCCTTTTCTTCCGCCATTCTGACGACCTTCGGTTCGAACTTCGCCAGGATATCTACCAGGTCTGTCTGACCGGCCATCACTTTGTTGATGTCCTTGTAAACCTCAGGAGACTCGTCCAAAGTTCCGCCAATCAGCGTCACCTCTCTGGCACGAAGAAAATTCTTCATATCCTCTTTCTTGAGCTTTTTATATGCCGCGGCGCGGCTCATAACTCGGCCTGCGCCATGAGAACAAGAATTAAAAGATTCCGGATTGCCTTTGCCTCTGACGATGAATCCCGGCGTTCCCATGGAACCTGGAACCACTCCCAGTTTTCCTTCTCCTGCCGGAGTCGCTCCTTTCCTGTGAACAATCACCTCTTCTCCATTGAACTCTTCCTTCCAAGCAAAGTTGTGGTGATTTTCAACGTATCCGAGAACTCTGCATCCAAGGGCGGCAATAACATGCTTGTGAATTAGTTCATGATTTGCAGCTGCATATCGGCCGCAAAGTTCCATTGCCTCCCAGTAATCTTTTCCTTCCTGTGAATCCAACTCCAACCAAGAGAGTCGTTTCAAGTTGTCCGGCAACTCCGGATGCAAAAATGCCGCAAGTTCAGAATAAAAATTAGCGACATGCTGACCAAGTCCTCGGCTGCCTGAGTGCGATAGCAATGCTGTGTATGTGCGGGCTTTAATCTTCAGACGTGGTTCGTCAATATCGGATTCAACCGTAAGTTTGCCGAATTCAACAAAGTGATTCCCGTGGCCGCTGGTTCCTAATTGGGATCTGGCCTTCTGAAAATTCTCTTTCAAAACTCCTGGTTTCTTCCACAGCGGATCCTCCATAACCTCATGGAGCCTCATGCCCGGCTCGAAGGCGATTCCTACCCCGAAACGAGTTTCACGCAAAAGGACTTCGCCGAATCTTCTTCTATCTCGTTCGAACTCTTCATAAGGAACATCCAAAATCGATATTCTCATGCGACAAGCAATATCCACACCTACAGCATAAGGAATAACAGCGCCTTTTGTTGCCAGTACTCCGCCGATCGGCAATCCATAGCCTTGATGAGCATCGGGCATCAAGGCCCCTCCCACAGAAATCGGCAGACTGACAGCATCATCCATTTGCTCCAAAGCCTTTGCTTCCACTTTTTCCGTCCCCCAAAGTTTCCAGGGAGCCTTATCTTTCCTCTCGCAAAACTTAATCCTGTTTTCTCTGGATTGCTCTAATTTCTCAACAGCAACAGCAAAAATCTCCTTGAGATCGCCGCTTAGAACTGTTGTTGGCTTTAACGCTGAAGCTAATTGCTTTAACACCTTTTTGAGCTCAACGTCTGACTTGCCTGCCCGATAGGCATTATGCAGTGCTTCATAAAAAGCGTTTCTCAACTCTTCTGTTTTAAAAATTGGAGTCTCATCTAAATCTTTTCTTTTAAGCATTTTTTATCCTTGTACTTTTGGCACTTCGACAAGTAATTCTTTGCCGTCCTTTTCTAATCCAACTTTCTTCCCGGTGAACAATTCAAACGTGTGACAGCAGCTTTCCAAGTGTTCCGAAAGATGCGACGTTAAGAATTTCCCGCCTGCGGCAAAACCTAGCGGAAGAATCAGTTGATCGGCCAAATGTGCTTCTATCGGCACTTCCGCTGCAAAAAAATTCCGCAACTGCTTTCCGAGATTGTTAGCTAGGGCCTCTGAGCTGTATCCGTAGGCTGCAATATCACTGAATATGAGAGGATATTCGGCACATCCAGTTTTCACGATAACGGCTGCACCAGGTTCTTCTATTGTTGTCTTCTCAATAATCTCCATTTCGTACGGAACCGCACATTTCATCTTCTCGAATTCTTTAGTTATCAGCTTGCGGATCTTGAGCGTCGTTTTTTCCGGGAAATGGCTTGTTATCAGCTGTACGGTGCAATTTCGCTGTTTTTCTCTCCCTATCCAATCAATCGGCCTAAACTGTGTCGAAGAATTGCATGCCACAAAAATTTGTCCTCCGCCTGCTTGATAAAAACCAAACTTCTCAATATTCGCCTCGATGGAATATCCCATCCGATTCATTCGTGTGACCAAGCTTTCTGCAAAGAACTCTCCGGCAGGAGCATGCGGACAATAAGTTCCGCCATCGACGATCAGCTGAGAAGGCAGTTTCTGGACGGCTAGTGGTAAAAGAACACTTTGAAGAACCAGCGTGACACTGCCGCCGCTTCCAACCGCAAAATGATAGGAACCGCTTTTGATCTTTTTGGGAACAAAGCTCAACGCATCCGATCCCAATTCAGCTCCTTCAATCTGGGCACCGCAAATTTCTGCACAAGCCTTTACGCCGCATAAATGCTGTCTTCTGAGCCCCGGCTGTGGCCGTCCTTTGCGGATGTCAGTCATTTCAAAAGGAATGCCCAAGATACAGGAAAGAGCTAGAGAAGAGCGCAAAATTTGTCCTCCTCCGTGTCCCATGCTTCCGTCTATTTTTAATGTTTTCATTTTCACCTCTTAGGTCTCATCCTTTCTTATTGCAAAAGGCATGCCAACTTTTCATTCTTATTTAAATTCATGCGGTTATAAAATCATGACTTATCTCTTCGTTAAATTTGAAGATAAAAATTTATACTTTAAAATATTTTTCTATAAATTTTTATAGCTTTAAAAATGAAAAAAACGGTTGTTTTCGGTTTTCTCGGGACAAATCTTGATCAGCCTGGAAGAGCAAAATGGTCGAAATGGCGTCCGACAGTATCTTTAGGCCAACAAGAAGACCTTATGGTGGCCAGGTACGAGCTTTTTTATGACATCCCTTACCAAAAACTCGCCTCTTCAGTTCGTGAAGACTTTCTTCAAGTTTCGCCGGAAACAGAATTCAATACTCATCCAATCAGGCTCCGAGATCCTTGGGACTTTCAAACCGTTTATAGCGGCATCTTCGACTTTCTAAAGACCTACAAATTCGATACCGATAACGAAGAATACTTGGTCCACATTACTACCGGTACTCATGTCATCCAAATCTGCCTCTTTCTTCTAACCGAATCACGTCACATTCCGGGGAAAATCTTGCAAACCCATATGCAAAAGTATGGTGACCCGACAGGTTCTTACACAATCATCGATTTGGACCTCTCTAAATACGACATGATTGCAGAGCGTTTCCATCAAGAACAGAAAGAAGGAGTGCACTTTTTAAAGTCCGGTATTGAAACAAAGAACCCGGTCTTCAACACGATGATCAGAGAGCTGGCCACCGTTAGCATCAAATCCAAGTCTCCGATTCTTTTAACCGGCGATACCGGTGTCGGAAAGACCAAGATGGCTCGCCTCATCTACGACTGGAAAAAACAGCAAAGAATGGTTAGCGGCAACTTCGTTGAACTTAACTGCGCTACTTTGAGAGGCGACGCCTGTATGTCAGCTCTCTTCGGCCACGTTAAAGGTGCTTTTACCGGTGCGGTCAATCACCGAGAAGGTCTTCTCAAAGCAGCTGACGGCGGACTTTTGTTCTTGGATGAGATAGGAGAACTCGGCCTTGATGAACAGGCCATGCTGCTGCGTGCCCTTGAAGAAAAACGCTTTTATCCTTTGGGCTCCGATGTCGAAAGTAAAAGCGATTTCCAACTAATCTGCGGCACGAATAAAAATCTCTCTGCCATGGTCAAAGAAGGAAAGTTCAGAGAAGATCTTCTCGCCAGAATCCAATTGTGGTCTTTCAAAATACCTTCTCTCAAAGAGCGGCCGGAAGATATTGAACCGAACCTTGATTACGAACTTAAGCAAGTTTCAATCAACACTGGCACGCAATTCAGTTTCAACAAAGAAGCCCGAGAGAAGTTTCTTCAGTTATCTAAGTCTGAACAAGCTTTATGGAAATCCAACTTTCGAGATTTATCCGGTGCCGTAATGAGAATGGCAACACTCTCAGATGGAGGAAGAATCACTGAAGATACTGTCGACTCAGAGTGGAAAAGGCTTGTACATCGGTGGCATCCTGACGAGAAAGTTGAGTCTTCTGCCACATCTTCCTCTGTAATCATTGGCGAGACATGGGACAAATTAGATCTTTTCGATCGCTGCCAATTAGAGAAAGTTATTGAAGTCTGCAAAACATCTAAAAGTCTTGCTGATGCCAGCAGGAAGCTCTTTTCGAACTCCATCCTCGAAAAAAAGTCCAGCAATGATTCAGATCGCTTGCGCAAATATCTCGCCAAGTTTGGTCTCTGCTGGAAAGACTTACAGTCCTGATGGCCTTCAGGAAGAATAATAATTTCTTCCTTTGCTGAGCCGCAAACCTTTGCAGGTCTCTTGGCAAAAAGGTTGTTGCATACCGAGCAAAATAGGAAGGAAAAGAACAAAAACTTAAAAACTCTGAACTCCTGAAATGGCTATATTTCGACTCATACAAGAAAATAAGAAAAGATACCTCGATCTACTGCTTCTTGCAGACGAACAGGAGGATATGATTGACCGTTACCTGGAAAGCGGTGAACTGTGGACGCTTGATGACGACGGTATCAAGGCTGTCTGCGTCGTAGCCGACGTTGGAGACGGAACCTTAGAAATCAAAAATCTTGCCGTAGAACCGAATTTTCAACGCAAAGGATATGGCAAAGCCATGATCCAATTCATTACCGAAAAATATAAGAATTACTCACGCCTGCGAGTGGGAACCGGCGCCAGTCCTTTAACTCTTCCTTTCTATCATTCTTGCGGATTCCGAGAAGCTGGCGTAATTCCGAATTTCTTCACCGACAACTATGACCATCCTATCCTAGAAGCAGGCATTGTTTTAAAGGACATGATTCTCTTGGAGCGGCCTTTGCCTAACCACTAGCGTATTGGCCGGAAAGGAAACTGCAAAGGATTCTGAAGATTTACTCGGGATCGCGCACAACATGTTCTTTCCAGAAAAAGATTAAGACCTTGAACCGCACCTGTCCAAATCGTTTTTTTCTAATTTCAAGGCCTCTAAAGTGTCGTCGGTTTTGCTAACCTGACTTGTCTCAACCTAGAAGGAGAAGAAATGTCTGTAACCAGAAGAAAGGCCTTAACAGTGCTTGGCGCAAGTGCTGCCTCATTGTTGACTTCTAATGTTTTTGCGGCAGTTACTCTTCCGCAAGCACCTGCTGTTCAGCCTCTTCAAGTGGTTCCTTGCCAATATCCGGTCATCGAACTTTCCGGAGCACCTTTCGAACGTGGAAAGACGTACGGAATAGCGGTCAAAGAAGCTGTTCGAAGAAATATCGCTTTCTACAAAATGATTTTTAAAACTTTCTCTAATATTTCATGGGAGAAAGCGATGGCAACGTCTAAGAAATTCCTTCCGTATATCGAAAAATTCTGTCCGGGTGCGATCGAAGAAATGAAAGGCGTCGCGAACGGTGTAGATTTACCGTTTGAAGAAATCCTTACTCTTAACTGCCGCAGTGAAATCATGTTTGCCGCTTCTGATGGCTGTACGGCGGTGGCCTTTTTGAAAGAACAAACCACCAGCAGAAGCGTCTTGCTCGGCCAAACTTGGGACTGGTTCATGCCGGCGCGAGAAAATACTTGCATCCTCAAAATTCGTCAGGAGAAAGCTCCCGATATTCTGATGGTGGCAGAAGCTGGGCTGATTGGCGGCAAAGGTCTTAACTCCTGCGGCATCGGATTGTGCCTTAACGCCGTGAGCATCGGCAGCGGAAAAGAAGGTGTACCGCTCCACCTAATCATGCGCAACATTCTCAACTCTACTTTGCCGACAGAAGCATTAGATTGCATTGCACATGTTCCTAGAGCAGGTTCTGCGACTTTAACGATTGGTTCGGCTGAGGACTTAGTAATGGCTGTAGAGTATTCTCCAAATGAGTTTGACGTTCTCATGGCAGAAGAAGAACCATTGGCTCACACAAACCATTTCCTCTCTCCTCTGATCGCTCCCCATGACAAAGGCAAAGCCGGACCGCTTTCAACCTACACTCGTCTGAATACTATTCGCCGGAAAATCAAAAAACTTGACAAAGTCGATGGTCTTAATGCGGTATACAGTCTTTTGACTTCACATGAATTCTTTCCAGAATCACTCTGCTATCACGAAGACTTCAGAGATTCGGGCCTTCGTGCATGTACGATTTATTCCATGGTCATGGATTTGAACTCAAAAACTTTGCTTATCTCCAATGGCTACCCGTGCGAAGGAAAAGTTTCGGAATTTTCTATTTGACATTTGGGGTTTCATGAAAAACCTCCTTAAGAAGTGATAGTTGCCAACGAAACTTCAAAGGAGGTTTACGGAGTTACTTCATATTTTTAAAAATCGGCCCTTACCGTTTGGGATAAGCCTTCTTTTGAGTGTTTGCAAATCAAGATGCAAATTCGTTCAAAGGCTTACTCTCAGCGTCCTCTTTTCTACTAGCAATTGTCATGTCCCAACGTGGCCGATGCCATCCCGGAAGCAAAGAGATGAGCAAGACCATTTACCTGTCAAAACGTCTTGAAGTACTTTTTCTTTGAAGTGCTTAGAGTATCTCAAAGATCTTTTGTCCATATTTCTTTCCTTTAATTTTTCTCAGGAAAGTATTATTACAACCTATGCAAGTTCGTCTACCTGGCAATAACAAACACCACTAAAGACTGGAGCAAATCAGTGTTTAAATGGCGCCAGACGATGCTTCAATTCGTTGTAATGTTAGGAGATCGGTTTAAGCAGAGATAGAGTGGGGATGAAGGAAAACGCCGGAGGGGCTGTTCGCTTGTTCCACTACGTTCAACATGCGAACAGCTCCTCCAAAAGCGATCTAACTTATGAATTTAGGGCAGACACAAAATTTGAGGCACTGCCCTTTCATCGTTCCTTAATCGCCCTTTGAAGAGGCCCACAGAAACTCTCATGTTCAAAATACATCTGCCTTGAACTCCTCTCTATGTGTGTTTAGGAAACTCCGTGCCGGTGACACTTTTCCTTCTGTACGATAGTTATTTCGAATGCAGCGTCTAGCCGAGGAGCGCGTCACCTTGAAGAGACGAGAAAGCTCGCTTATTTCTGTCCCTTCCTGATGAAGGCGGCAAATCAGTTGCCTTGTCTCCGGGCTAGGTGTTTTTCTTGGCCCTCTTTCTGTTGCTAATAGAGATCCTTTTAAGCTTTTTAAATCCATTAGTTCCTCATACCTTTGATAAATCGGGTTTAGTGTGGGTCACAAATTATGTCTTCGAGGGCTACTTTAATTAGTAGCGTAACAAGGGAGGACTTTCTGGGGAGTGGGGGGAGAGAAACTTTTCCATATTTTGTTTTAAATAGTAAAATAAATCCATAATGACTATTTATCGAACCAATTCCCAATGAATACGTTAGAAAACTTATTTCCCGATGTAACTTTTACAGATTCTCAGAAAGAACTTTGTAGAAAGTTGGTTGATTTTTTGAACGATGAATCTAACGATGTTTTCATTTTGTGCGGATACGCCGGAACAGGTAAAACTTTTTTGACTTTGGTCATAACTAATTATCTGGAACAACACGGAAGAAACATACGGTTATGTGCCCCTACGGGAAAAGCGGCCCGGGTTTTGTCGGAAAAGAGCGGAAAGCCGGCCAGTACAATCCATAGAGAAATTTTCGCAAATCCTAGACTCAATGATCTTTCGTCTCAAGAAGACATGTTTGATGACGGTTATCAAATTCGTTTTCCCCTTTCAAACAATCTCAATCCCGATGGCACCGTTTACATAGTTGACGAATCCTCAATGATCGGAGACTCAGCCGATCTGGACGGCGAATTGGTGTTTGGTAGCGGCAAATTGCTCTCCGATTTCGTTGAGTACGTTAAGTTCGATAAAAACTCCCATAAAACCAAAGTAATCATAATTGGTGATAATGCCCAGCTTCTACCAGTAAGAATGGTTATTTCGCCGGCTCTGGATGAAGGTTATCTGAAGGAAAATTTCGGATTAAGGACGATTAAAGGTTATTTAACAGAGATTGTCCGCCAGAAAGAAAACAACCAAATAATCAAAGAAGCATCAAAAATAAGAGAGGCCATTGCCTGCAAGAAATTTAATATTTTAAATTTCAGCGAAAAAATAGGAGAGGTGGAGAAAATTGATCCCGAGCAAGCCATAGAAGAAGTCTGTCGTGAGGTCATAAAACAAGCGTGGCACGGCGGTTCAATTCCTTGTGTTTTGCTTGCGAGAACCAATCGTGAGGTTCTGTACTATAACGAAAAAATCCGCCTTAATTTGTTCAAGGGAGATGTGCCTCCTCGTGAAGGAGAGCCTCTCCTTGTTTGCCAAAATAATCGGCTGACTGGTTTGATGAATGGAGAATTGGTACGAATTGAAGAAATTATAGGGAATCCATGGACAAGAAATATACCGTTGAAAGTCAAAGATCCTGAGACAGGCCAGACCAAGGAGAAAAAAGTAACACTGGCTTATCAACGGATGTTGTTATCAAGTACTGAGGACGTTGAGGTGGAATGCATTGTGTGCACAAATCTGCTTGGCTCGGAGGATTCCTGCTTGTCGAAAATAGAAAGAAGAGCCTCTTATGTAGGTTTTCGCATGAGAAACGAATCGTTACATCCAAGAGATCCTCAATTTAAATCTAAATTGCTTTCTGATGAGGAATTTAATGCTTTGCAAGTAAGGTACGGATATGCAATGACCGGTCATAAGGCGCAAGGATCTCAGTGGGACACGGTATATGTTGACTGTGGAACAGAACAAAATCAAAGGTGTGATAGTTATTTCAGATGGTTATATACAGCGATTACCAGAGCTTCTGAAGTTCTAAAACTAATTAATGCTCCAGAAGTTTCACCATACTCAAGTATCAGTTTCAGACATAGTTCAGGTGAAATCTTCTCAAAAAGTGAAGACTCTGATTCGTCGCAACCACATGCAAATTTAGATGAAGAAAGCAAGAAGGCGATGAGAGAATTTGCGATTCCCGAGAATCCGCCTCTTTTGTCCGGTATTTTTTGCGAAGTGAGAAAAATACTTCCGCAGGATACGACGATTAAAAACGTCCTCCATTTTAATTATAAGGAGACCTATATTTTTGAAATTAAGGGGAAGACAGTTAAAGTCGATTTCAATTACAACGGAAAGCAGAAAGTTACTAAAGTTCGAATGCAGGTTGTTTGTGAGGAAGCAAGCATTCTTGTTGATAAACTTAGCAGTCTAGAAGGATACTCCGTTGCACATCGAAGAAATCCCCTAGAAGAAAAAAAGGAGTTTTCCAAACCATTTCTCGCAGACTTTGACACGAAAATTCGAAAAAAGGCTAATCTGTTAGGTGTTGGAGTAAGGTTTTTAGGCGAGCACAATTATTCACTCCGTTATTCTTTTTCTTTTGGACGTGAAGAGCCGACGACCTTAGATTTTTATTACAACGAAAAAGAAACTTTCACTAAGATTAGGCAGGTATATAAAAATGGCCAGGTTGGCGAAAAGATAAAGGAACTAATTACTAGCCTAAGAAATGGATAAGGAATAAAAATGGGAGACAAAAAAAATAACAACCCTAAGGATCCCTTATATTGGACTGCGTACAAGAGTTCAAAAGAAAAGAACTATCCAAAGGCTATCGAAGAGTATACAAGATATCTGTCTATTTACCCGCAGGATGTAGACGCTTTAAAAAGTTTATGCTGGGCCTATTATTTTTTTAATGCAGAAATACTCAAAGATGAAATTACCTTCGGCTCTGCCCGGAGGTTCAAAGAAAATTTATTTAAAGCCCTGAAGCGGATGAGAACCTTGAAATCAGAGGGGTTATATTCTCTATTTCTTGTGCAAGTGATTCAATTCATAGATAAAACAAAGAAATTGGATCCTGGTATTCAACATCTTATTGATTATTTAAAGTTCTTGGATTTTTGGGGAATCGAAAATTTAAAAGAAGCTGATTGGATCGGGAAGTTATCTCCTGAAGGAAAACCTTGGGAAGCTTTGGCGGTTAAAGCCGCAAAACGAGCAGGAAAGTTAGCAGCGTCTGGCCAAGACAACGATCCTGAGAAGTTACAGATTGCTCTGAATTGGGTAGAAGCTGCATTAGAAAGAGCAGAGGAGGATATTTGGCTTAATTGGTACAAAACAAAAATCCTTCGTTTGCAAAATAAACCACAAGAAAGTGAAAAATACTTAAAGACGGTTCTTACTTCCAAAGCATCAGAAAGTTGGGTTTGGCATTTCTATGCCGGCGTTCTTAGGGATTCCTCTAATGAGCATTATTTTGCAGCATTAGCTAAAGCGGTAAGTCTGATACGCGATGAAGAAAAATCAAGGAGGCTCAGACTTGAATTTGCTGAGGAACTCGCAAAAAGGGAGTTTTTCCCCGAGGCAAAAAATGAGGTTTTAATTGTACAAGAAGTAACGTCGAAGCTCAGATTGCGGCCCCTTTCAAACGCAGAAACTCTCATGCGGTCTCCATGGTTTGATAAAACGGAAATAAAGGATCGAAGCAAGCAAAAAATTGAAGAATTAATCGAGAAGGCCGAAAATCTGATTTATGCCGATATTCCTTGGCAATATGCTGTTTTAGGTGATGCTTATCAGAACAAATCCGGAAAGAATAGGGTGAAAATTTATTCGAAGGCTGAAAGTTTTTCTGTTCCAGAGTCTAGAAAGGAAATTAAAGGACTTCTTCCTGGGACTCCAATCTCGATCAAAATTATGCAGGGGGCAGATGTCCGAAGCGTTTTTAAAATTGAACCTAGAAACGGCAACCTCTGGGATATTCTTGATTCTAGATCGGGAGTTGTTGATTCAGTTAATCTGTCTAAAAATTGCTTCCACGTTGTTTTAACGGATCTGACAGGAGTTGTGCTTAACGTAACCAATGTTTTGGCAAAGAGAATTAAGGTTGGAGATTCTGTTCAAGTTTATTTTGCGCTAGGAAAGAGTGGGCGACCACGAGGCGTTCATTGGGAGTTTTCGGAGTCAAAAAATCCGAGTCTTTTGAAGGAATTTGATGAAGAGGTTTCTTTTTTTGATAAAGAAAAAGGCTTTGGCTTTACAGAAAGCGGAATTTTTCTTCAAGGACGAATATGTAAGGCTGAATTTGCCGAAGGGGATACAGTAAGAGGCAAAGCTGTTAAAAGTTATAATCAGAAAAAAGAAGAATGGTCTTGGAAAGCATTCGAACTTGAGTTGTGTCCGACTAATAATTAATTTCGAGAGTGAAGAAAATGGCAACTGAAGGCAGCGTAAAAATTGACCGTTTGAGCTTTTTTATTGAAGAAGAGAAAAATCCATGGGGGATCATTACTGAAAAAGACGTCATAAAATCTTTCATTTTTCAAAACAAGATCGAAGCTGTTTATCATTTCACAGCAAAAAATAACTTGAATTCGATTGAAAAAGAAGGCGCACTTTTTTCTTGGAAACTCTGCGAAGAAAGAGGAATAAAATATGAGGGAGGGGGAAATGCTCTTTCAAAACGTTTAGACCTAGACAAGAATCTGGAGGATTATGTCCATTGCTCTTTCTGTCGTGACTATCCCATGAGGAGAAGACTAGATAGAGAAGGGGTAAAGACTGTCGTTTTAAGGATAGATCCAATGATTCTCTTAGAAGATGGTGTTTTATTCTCGAATTTAAACGCAGCAGATAACAATGCCGAGATTGATGAAGGCCGCAGAGGATTATGGCGAATCGATTATATAACGACTCAGAATAGGTCAATTAACTATAGGCTTTATCAGGCAGAAATATTAATACCGCATTGTATTCCTACAAGCTTCATCATGGACTACCAAGAGTAAAAAATGGCCAAGAGACCCTATTTTAGTATTGGAAAATACAGAAATTCTCTTTATGAAGAGAAAACGGGGGTTTTTAAGTACTCTAGTGGTTTCGCTATTTCACAAAAGAAAAAAAATATTAGGGCTTTACACGAGTCAATATTGGAAGAATTGCCGTACGCAAAGATCCTCGAAGTATCTACAAAATCCGACGATCCACTGGGTGTGGCGCTAAGTGCCTTTAATTTAACCTGGTCAATTAACGGCAGATCTTTTCCAGTTGAATGCATCTTTCAAGGATGCAAAGTTTTTTCAGAAGGTGGGCCGTACAAGGACATTATCTTTAAAACTCCCTTAGAAGCTAAAAGAGATTCTCGTTTAAAGGAATCAGGAAACTTGGTTAATTTTAAATTTAAGGATCAAATTTGGCCGTTGACGCCGACTACAGGATTTTATGATTTCATCTATATACAGGCCCTTAAAACTCATAAAAATCTATGTTCCGAGGTTTTGTCCTACGATACGTTTACAGACATAGAATTCAATCCGTTGAAGTCAATTAATTGCCAGGCCAGAAGCGTTGCAATGTTCGTAACTCTCAGTAAGTTCGGATTATTAGATGAAGTTACGCAGTCTCAAGAAAAATTTCTTAACCTGTATAAAGCACAAACAGAGGGTGAGGGACTGCTTTTTTGATCAGTTTTTCCGGTTTATTCGCACCAATTTATATTATCGGCTTTTAAAAATTAATCTACCTATATAAAATCGGTATGCTTTTCATCGGTCTTGAAGGAATTTACTGAAGAGACAGGGACCTCTTAACGGTGCCTTACACGCCAAGTAACACCTAAATGAACCGACCGTTTTCATAAGGCTAGCCAAATTTGTACAAAAAAGCGAAGGGGTACAAATTCCTAAGCTTTGCTTCGTTCTCCTAGAACCTTACAACTTTTCGAGTCTTGCGGGAAAACAGTCCTGCCTGCGTATGTGGAATTCTTGCTGGCATACACATATCAAAACTTTTCCAAAATCAGCTTCGGTAGATCGGCGTATCAAAAAATTCCCGCATACGCGCTTCTGCAGATTGATCCGATTCATCCTCATGCAAGTTGTCTTTCGTTAAAACAATCCTCACGGAATCGGAAAGAATTTCTTCTGAACCTGGAATTGACCGCATGTCCATAGCCTTTGTGGGACAAACCTCAATACATCTTCCGCAGTCAACACAGCGAAGAGGATCGGCGAGCAGTTTGAATCTCTGGTCTTCGGTTTTACTGGTTAAACAGCCGGACGGACATAAGAGAACGCACAAATTGCAGCCGGTACATTTCTCTTTGAATACGACAGGCAAAGGAAAAAATTTCTCTTGAATTTCGAACTCAGGAACTTTGATTTTGAGTATTTCGACGGCGACTAAAAGAAGCTCTCGTTCAAGCATCGGAAAAACTTTATCCGTTTTAGGAGCAGGGCCCGAAAGAGAAGCTACGTCGCAAATTCCTTGAAGCCGTTCAGAGACCCGGCTGAAAAACCTTCTGCGCCCTAGATCTACATTGCTCTCCGGTTGTACCTCGAAAAGCGTCGGTCGGAAATCAACGCCTAAATCTGATGAAAGCTTTTCACAGGCACAGATAAGATTTTGGGCGGCGTTTTTTCCTGAGGCTGCGGAACACTTTTTGCAATCTGAACAATGAAGCTTAATTTCAGCATTAAAAATTAAATGGGCCAAAAGCAGCAACGCCGGACCCACACCGCCAAAGCAGCCTGTCGGAAACTCCTGACCTTCCTGAGTGGCCTTGGGACATACAAAAACCAGAGGCCGAGAGCGTGATGACTTCGAACGAAGATTGCTGAAATGCGTCTTTAATGCGCTGAGCACGCCGTAGAGCGGGAATCGGCCGAAAGAGAAAGCTTCTGTCGGGCACTCTCTAATGCATTTCCCGCACCCGGTACAAGAGGAGTTCCCCTCGATGGAAACGGACTGATTTTTAAGACTCATTACCTGTGGCTGACAGCCCCTAATGCACTTTTCGCAGGAAGATTTTGGGAAAAGCGTTCTGACACAGCGATTCCTTTCGAAAGTTATCTGCGCAGGATATGCCAGCCCTCCCGCTGACTGCGCCCTCCGCTCAATCTCCGCACCGCACTTAACCAATAACCGGTTGAGCAGGTTCTCGATCATTAATTTGTCCGTCATCTTTATTTTTCCTGTTTTGCCTAGAACGCTTCTTTTCTATACAGCCGTCTCTCAAAAATTGACTAATAGCTTTTGCGGCGCCCTGCCCGCTTTCTATAGCTGTCGTCACAAAGCTTGGGCCGCTCATCGCATCTCCGGCAGCAAACACCTTAGGAAGATTCGTATGTAAAGATCCTTTGGAAATAACAATCCCGGCTTCTTTCAGAACTTCGTCTCTTGGGCCGCTGAAACCATAAGCACAGATCACCAGATCGGCTTTTAACACTTCGCAGATTCCCTCCCGATTTATGACTTTAACTGTTTTATCCGGCTGGACCGATTGAATTTCTGTTTCCTCTAAAAATTTAGCTCCCTCCCGAAGGGCCCTCTCGTAGTCTTCTCTTGGAGAATGAGCCTTCAGCAAAGACTTGCGGAACACGCAGGTGACCGTTCGAGCGCCTTGGCGCAGTGCGGTCCGTGCGCAATCTAAGGCCGTTCCTCCAACACCTAAAACGACTACATGTTTCTCGTAAGCCAAGGAAGCCTGTTTCGGCTCTCCGTGGAGATATTCAAGAGCTTGAAAAACAAAATCTAAATTTGCTCCCGGCACTTTCAGATGAATCGGTTTTTCTGCACCAATCGCAAGGAGAACTGCATCGTGCGTATCAACGATACTCAGAAGCTCTTGGGCAGATTTGATTTCATATCCGAGCTGAAAATCGATGCCGGATTTCTCATAGAGCTTTCTGCGGGTAAGGATGCTTCCTTTAGCGAGTTTAAAAGCCGGAATACCGAACATAGTCAGGCCCCCGATCTCTTTTTCCCGTTCATAAACGGTAACTTTGTACCCCTGAGCACGAAGAACATCAGCTGCAGCAAGTCCTGCTGGTCCGGCACCAATTACTGCGACGGATAGACTTTTCTTCATCGTCCGAGCTCGTGGGATCTTGTATCCTCGATCAAGCGAACGAGAAGAGGCAAAGTACACCAACGAGTGAATATTAATTGGATCAGAGAAGTTTCCCAAGGGACACGCCGCCATACAAAATTTATCTTTAGGGCAGAGCTGAGAACAAAGTTCAGGCAATTTTCCTGACTGCATCAAAAGTTTTCCGGCACCTTTTGTATCGCCTGCGGCAATGGATCGAATCACCTCGGGAATAGGATTGTGCTGCGGGCAAGCTTTCACGCACGCTCCGCATTGAATGCATCGGCGGCTTTCAAGAATGGCATTTTTCAAAGAAAACGTCTCTTGAGGAGCATCAAAAGTGGCCTTAGAAACAACAGACTGTTCCGTTGCAGCCCCTCTTGGAAAATTCTCCTTTAGATAGATGACGTTAGCCGTCTTTTGCTCCGAGCATTTCGACTTCTTTAAAAGCGGAAAAGAAATCGCAGATACTGGACAGCGCTGAGCACAAGCTCCGCATTTCAGACATCTGGAACTTTCCGTACTCGGAACGGTATTCTTCAGGTCAATGCCTTCCGGACAAGCATTCCTGCAGACTTGGCAGTTTAGACCGAAAGCTCGGAGGCACTTCTGACTATCAACTTTTGGAACGAATGTCTTATTAAGACGGCTCACTAAAGATATAAAGGCACCAATCGGACAAATAAATTGGCACCATCTTCTTAAAAAGAAGACTTCCAGAAAAAGGACTCCGAGGATAACAAGCGGCGTAATCGTCGGATCATTAAACTTCAGCATATGAATAATGCCGATAATGAATGCGAAGGTCAGCCCGACCGGGCAAATTAAACAAAAAACGGGAAAAGAAAAAATTGCGGATGAAACTAGTGCGGCCGCCAGAACAAAAAACGGTCCTTTCTTCTGAAGTGTGGCTGAATCAATGAAACTGGCTTTGGAAGACAACGACGTTTGAGCAGAAGCGCTCGAAGTTGGGGGTTCCGAAGAAGTCTCCTCTCGAGAGGGAGTTGTTCCTTGATCTTCGGAATCGTTCAAACAAGCTGCCTCTGGCTTTGGTTCGGCTCCGAAGATTTTTCTTAAAGGCGGAACAGGACAAAGCCATCCGCAGAAAATTCGCCCGAACAACACTACAAGCGCCACGAAGACGCCTAGACAAACGAGAACGGATAAAGCCGGAGAACCGGACGTAAAAATGGTTTCTAACGCTCCTACAGGACAAATCTGGGCAATTGAACCGATACCGAAGGAAGAAAGGGTTCCCCAGCCGGTCTGCCAAATCACACCGCAAATAACAGCTAAAAGAAAAAGGCTAAGAGACAATGCGCGCAGAATAGAAATTTTTTTCATGATTGCTCCTATGCTTTGACTGCCTCCAGAGACAGAATTTCAATGCCGCGTTGATTTCTTCCTGTATAAGCCTGGAGCACATTGGCCGGACAAATATTTTCACAGACGCCGCAGCCGTTGCACTTATCATCGTCAATAACCGGAAACTTTCCTTCGGCTAAAGAAATGGCATCATAAGGACAAGCTTCTTTGCATTTAGTACAAGCCCGGGTTCTGAGAGCAATGCAGATATCGGTTAAGCGAGCTTTTCCGACCGCTGTAGTTTCTCCCGGATACTCCGTAAGCGCGCCGGTTGGACAAACCTCAATACATTTGTCGCAGAAGTCGCAGGAACCATATCGATAATTCATGACCGGAGTTCTCAGATTCAGCACCCCGTCTGCGAGTCCTCCAATCGAAATGACATTGGTGGGACAAATACTTCGGCAACGATCGCAGCGTATGCACTTAGATAAAAAGTTTTTATCCTGCCCTCCGGGCGGTCGAATTACAGGTGCCGATTCAGCTTTGGAAGCCCCCCAACCGAGCGCAAAAAGAGCACTCGAAGCTCCCACAGACAATAGAAGGCCCCTTCGGCCGATAGAAGAAGATTGAGAACTCATAGCAGCAGCCTCCTTGCCGATTAATTCAACAGATTGCCTATGTCTTACCTCCAGAAGAAAGCTTGAGGTTCAGAACAAAAGTCCAAACGAACATAGGTCGAGGTCATCATTATTTTTTGAGGAAAGAGCAATAGTTTTATTGTTTCAGTTACCAGCTGACTATCTGCCTATAGCTTCATAACGGAATGCTTGGTATCGGAATAATTTAAATTTTCAATTGCAGGCCTCGTCAAACTGCACCCAGCTAAGCATCCTTTGATGGTCTTGACAGGTTCCTCCAAGCATCATTGCCGCTCCGCGGTAAAAGCAAGAGTCAACATTTTCATAGATTTTCTCAAGAAATTTAGGCAGCCAATTAAAAATGTGCTTCTCAAGAAATGCCGCTTGATCCCGCAAAAAATTCATATATTCCTGTGATCCAGGCTTCTCATTTTTTGCTCTTTGGCAAAGATAAGCCAAGTAATCCAACTCTAGCGCTATATGATCGTCATACAAGCCGCTCTGATTTTCAAGACCGTGCTCCTGATAGATCCGGCGGACTTGTTCATACGCTTCCTGCATGACGAGACCCTGAGCACTGGTGTAGACCGACTCATAAGGATAAGCTGCTTTCGAGCCTGCAGTTCCGATAAAAGCCGCTGCGTACTCGGCCGCCAAAAGGTCAAGTTGATTTTCAGACCCCTCTTGGTGAATCACTTCATCTATCATCTTCGCTCCCATGCTGATAAGTTCATGGTCGCAATAGTCAGAAAGATTGAGGCCGAGAAGCATCTCCTTTGTGTCTTGCGTGATTTCTGATTTGAATAAACGAGAAAGCAAGGTATAGTTAATTTCGAGATCGAACAACTCCTCGTAGCACGGGTAGAAAGGTTCTATTATCTTAGGATTATTTAGCTGCATGTCTGTTTCACTGAAAGGGGTCGGTGCCGAAGAACCGACCTTATGAATTAAGGTTTAAAGAAATGCCACGTGGCCTGACCGATGTCCAATAGTAAATTTTGCCATACAAATACGGCAGTAAAAACACCTGCCAAACCGACAGCTGCTAAGACCTTCTTTGCTTTTCTCGAAAAGGCGGCAGCCACTGGGAGCAGAACGCCGCAGAGGCAGCATCCGATCCAAAAATTCAGACTCAGACTGCCGGAAAGAATTTCGCGAGCTCCTTCCGACGTTTCCGGATCCGAAAGAAGATACCCCGTATATGCCGCATAGCCAAGACCGGTAACGCAAGCTGCGACCGCAGAGGATATTTTCGCCTTCGTACAATCACCGGCTTCAAGGTCGCATTCAACAAGAAAGCAAAGTGAAGCGGCACTCCAGCACAAACCGATAAAAGGAAGCATCAGAGTATAAGAGTTGAGCACGGGACGCCAGCTCATCACCATATTCGCTCCAAGCGCAAAAACCGCAATGAGAGAAGAAAGCGCTGAGATCAAGCTGAAAGCCCGCGTCCTTGTCTGATCTGCTTCGCGATAAAGGCACGTGAGATAAATCAAGCCTGCCGCCAGAGCGCCCGTGACACCAATCATCTCCCAGAACAGCCAGGACTTTGGATTTCCGAAGACTCCCAAAATCATGCTAGGTCTTCCAAGATTAGAGATTGCTGCAAAGCCCCCGAGGCTTAGGCAGACGACCCCGAGTGCTGCGCATATCTTCAGAGTTCTCTCAGTAAAGTCGGAGAACTCTGAAGCAGCCAGGGCAGCGAAAAGACCGGCACCTACGCAAAGTAAGGCTGCAAATATTGATAAAGTCCAGTCGCCGACCATTTCTTCTCCTTATAGCATCTTCGGAGGTTTGTTCATCCATTCACCGGTCTTCTTATGAAGAATATAACGGACGGAAGGATGATTTCCGGAGTCCGGCATGCTGTGAACGTTCTCTTCGCCGGCAGCCGCAAGCACCTTGGAAACTTCGCTCTCCGGATCGTCTATATCACCGAAGAAACGAGCACTTGCGCAGCAGGCTTTAACACAGGCAGGCTGCTCGCCGACTTCCTGCAAATGACGGCAAAGAGTGCATTTTTCGACAACCTTATTTTCCGGATTAAAGGAGCGAGCACCATACGGGCAAGCAGCAATGCACATCTTGCAGCCGATGCATTTTTCCTTATCCACGAGTACTTGTCCGTCTTCAGTTTTGAAAGAAGCTCCGGTAGGACAGACTTTCACGCAAGGTGCGTCCCGGCAATTCTGACAAACGGTCGGCAGAAAGTACTGCTTCAATTCAGGAAATTTACCGACAGGTCCGATGGAAAGTACTTTGTTGTAGTACACACCGAGAGGAACATTATTTTCATTCTTACATGCGACTTCACATGCAAAGCAGCCGATGCAGCGGTCGAGGTCAATTACGAGAGTTTTTTGTGCCATTTTTTATCCTTCGATCTTTGGGGTGTTCTCTGAGGGAGCGGGCATCCAGACTTTGAACTGCTCCGGTTTCGTCCATACGCCTTCCGGTCCTTTATCTGCCTTAGAGATTCGAACTTGGTACCCGCGAAGAGTGTATGTACCTACCATGTCGTTAAATGGAGCCGTGTTCTTAGAGAGAACGTTCACATTCGCTTCTTTCCAGCCGTGAGTATCAGAGGCAAGTTTTTCCGGGAACCAGAAACGCTCCATATAGAGGACGCCTGGATTAATACCCTCGGTTAACCTTGCTTTGCCTTGAGTCTTTCCGCGCTTAGATTCAATCCAGGTCCAGTCGCCTTGCTTAATACCGTACTTGGCAGCAGTCTCCGGATTAATCCAAACTTCCGGAACCGGATAGATTTCACGCAGATAAGGAATGTTTCTGAGAGTGCTGTGGTGGTACATAGGCAGACGTCCATTGGTCATCACAAGCGGGAACTCTTTGGCAATTTCTTTGTTCGGACTTTCGTAAGGTTCCATGTAGTACGGCAGTGGATCGTAATCGTTTTCTACAGGATCAAGTTTTTGCAGAGCGTACGGAGCTCCGGTGCGTCCCATTGTGATGAAACGGTCGGTATACAGTTCCAATTTCTTTGAAGCTGTGCCGAAGCCAACCGGAAGACCTGTCTTCGGATTGATCTTCTTATAGACATAGTAGCTGTTCCACTTGTCATAAGGCATCGCTTCGATGAAGCCTTTTTTCTTTAACTCAGCAAACGTAATATTGAGCGGCTTGAGTTTCAAATCTAAAATTTCATCCATTGAATCCCACTGCGGAAGATCTGCTCCCATAAATTCCGGATCAAAGGACTTACGGCATACTTCGTGGCCTAATTCACCGCAGCGCTTGAGAATTTTTGACCAAATAACTGTTTCGTGGCGTGTTTCCCAAGTATGCACCACAGCTTGGCGAGCCCAAACCGTATTAAGAGACTCAGCGAGGAAATCGGTTTCTAGCCATTCTGTTGTCGGCAGAAGCATATCTGCATACATAGAGAAGGATGTCGGGTAGTTAAACATATGGACGATGAAATCCACGTGTTTAGTGGCTTCAGCCCAAGAACCTGCATCACCGACGACTCCGAGCTTATTGCCGGAGCGCTCGAGCCAAACTTTGATCGGGTAAGGCTTACCGGTCATAATCGCTTCCTGAATTCGACTTGGCTGAGCGGCGTCCCAAGAAAGAAGTCCTTTGAACTCTACGCCGCCGAGGCGTTTAGCAAGCTGACCAGGAGGGAGCAGACGTTCACAGCGGGATACCAGGCTGTTCTTAGGCGGCACAGCCAATGGGTTTCTGTTCATAAGCGTTCCAGGCTTTTCCACATATCCCATTAAGGCATTGAGGATGACAGCGCCCATAGCAGCCTGTACGGAGTTCGGGTTCTGGTCGGTGGCTACACCCAAGGAGATTCCTCCCGGGCCTTCCGCGTAGATCTTGATCGCTTCTTCGATCTTTTCTGGTTTAAGCCAGCAGGTCTCTCCAGCTTTTTCAAGTGTCCAAGGTTCTGATCTTTCCTTGAGCAGACGGAAACCGGTCTTGTAAGTTTTCCCGTTGTGAGTGAATTCGCCGTCAAGAACCGGATCAAGATTGTCGTTCCATGGGTAAGGAAGCGGCTGAGGCTGGTTGGTTTTTGCATCCCAAACTACAAAATCTTCTTTTTTACCGTCTTTGAAAAGCTCATTGGCCTTGACCGTCATCTTAGTCTTTGTGTCGACCAGATAAGGCAAGTTTGTCCACTTCAGCACAAAATCCTTGTCGAAGAGATTGTGAGCAATGATGTAGCGTATCCAAGCAAGCTGAAGAGCCACGTCGGTTCCGGGACGTACCGGCAGCCAAACATCGGCCTTGGCTGCGCTCGGAGCAAATCTCGGGTCAACCGAGACGGTTTTAACACCTTTTGCTCGAAGGTTGGCAAGCGCATGGCCGCCGCCGGCCGGACAGCTGTAGGAGACATCTGTTCCCCACAGGACGATGTTTTTCATCGGAGTGTTTTTGTTGTAGATTTCCAGAGCACATTCGTCAGCGATAGATGTGGAAGGTCCGCCATACATCATGCCGAAGGCCAATGTTCTGGGGAGGAAGCACTGGGCGCATCCCGGTTCATACCAGTTAGGCGTACCGAAAATATTGCAGAATCTGGCAATCATTCTAAAGTGCGGGTTTCCGCCGCCTCCAGTAGAAGCCATTACGGATTCAGCACCGTACTTTTCTCTGGCTTCCATCATTTTGTGAGCAATGATATCAATTGCCTCATCCCAGCTGATGCGTTTCCATTTATTCTCTCCGCGTTCTCCGACTCGAATCATCGGATACTTGTTGCGGTCCGGATGATAAAGTGCATTGATGCCGGAGAGACCTTTGGCGCAGAGTGTTCCGTCTGTCATCGGATAATTCGGATCTCCCTCGATTTTAATGACCCGGCCGTTGCGGACATGAGCACGAACACCGCAATTATGAATGCAGGCACGGCAGGCAGTGGTGATGATCTGAGTGTCGTCTTTTTGAGAGGCCGCTGGTTTCTGCGCAGTTGAAGTTCCGGCAGAAAAAGCCGGAGAAAACGGCGAAGCTGCTGCGCCGGCAACGGCGGCTGCCTTGACGAAACTTCTGCGGCTAATTTGGGATAGTTTCATACAGTTACTCCAAGGATTAAGAGTGTGGGGGAAAGAAAAATTGGGACAAATTCCTCGCCTTCGGATGTTCTTCAGACATCCGATGAGAACAAGATAAACAAACTGTGGGCCCGGGCTTGGCCCCTAAACTGCAGCCCTAATCTTTAGGACTAAGTGGTATTTGAGTGACGTATTTCATGATGGGGGAGCTATTGTTTTTCGGGGATGACTAAAGTTTATTTTCCTTCTTCATTTCCTGATAGAGCATTTTTGTCAGTCTCCCTTCAAAAATAACAATATCATTATAATTCAATAAGTTGCAGATAAATTTAAGCAACATCGCTAGATGAATATATTGATCCCAACGATTTTTGCCTATAGGATCTGCTCTAGACCTACCCCCTCAAGATCCAGAATGAAGCAAAAAGATAACTTGCTTGCCTGGCGTGCACTTACAGTCACTGTAGAGACAGGCAACATTACTCAGACGGCGTTGCTTCTTGATTTAGACAGCGCCAAGGTTTCCAGACTTATTGCCGGATTAGAGAAAGACGTTGGTTTTGAGCTGCTGGTTAAAAACAAACGGCCGTTCATTCCCACGGATCGATGTCGACAGATCCTTCCGATGGTTTTACCTTTGTTAGACGGATTCAGCAAACTTGATGAGTTTTGTGAAGGCACTTCTTATAAGATTTTGATTCGGTTTTCTGCTCCGGTCGAGATGACTCAGCAATTCTATTCTCAAGAATTGATGCAGTATTCTCGGCTCAATCCTCGCGTTCAGTTTTCCATGCTTCCGGAAATGACAGTCCGAGATCTGTTAAACGGAGATACCGATATTGCCGTCGTGAATCAATCGCCGGCAGACCAATCGGAAATCGTCGCACGTCATGTAGTTTCAAACTCCACACCTATCTTTGCCTCCCCGCAATACTTGGAAGCACACGGGATCCCTCGGACACCTAAAGATTTGTCCCAGCATGTCGGTCTCTTACAGGTGATGCCCAATAGCGCACCGACGATGCTTCTGTATCGGGACGGAGTTCCCAGCAACATTATTCATTGGCGTGAGATTTATCTTAGTCATGATCAATTCCTGATTAGAAACATGGTGTTAAACCACCAAGGAATTACTCCGGATTTATATCTAGGCCATGTCGTTCAAGAGCTACGAGAAGGGAAAATAGTTCCTATTCTTCCCGGCTGGGAGCGCCAGAACTGGAATATGCACATACTTGCGCGGCGTGATCGATACTTGTCGGATCCCGCGATAAGAGACTTTGTAAACTGGTTTTCTCAGGTAGAAAACAAAGGATGCATCGAGCGGATTATGGCGGCCAGGAGCGCAATCGAAGAGGCGCGGGCTAAAGGCCTTGTCCCAAATTACGAGTAAAGGCCATGAGCTCCCGACGCCACCTGCGAGAGCCTTGGATCCATTATCTGGTCTTATTCTGCATTTCCCGTAGCGATACCGCCAAATTCAATACCTACAACGTAAGCTACAGCAAAGTTTTCTAGCGGCATTTCCGGAACAGCAAAGCGGAACTGGTTTTTACTGCCGGCCTCAATTACGCGAGCTTCCTTAGTGATCGGCACAGCAATCTTGTAAGCGTTCGGATTGCCGTCTGCGTCCTTACCAAATACACGGATAGTAAAACTGGCGTTCGTGTACGTAATACTTTGCGGATTGACTACAGTAAGAACGAATTCGGATCCTTCACCTCTCTTTACCGGCTGATCAATACCAAGCAGGAAGACGGCCCCGGAGGTGGAAACAGGAGAGAGCTTTGGATCAGCGGGCATTAATGGAATGGAAGAGGTCGGAACTATGTTTTCGAGGTAATTTACTCTTTTTTGGAGGATTAAAACCGCCTCTTTTAAATCTGCGACTTGTTGTTTTAGGGATGGCGTTTGGGTTGTCGCTGTCTGGGCAAATGCCGCCATCGAACAAAACAAAACAGAAGAAGCCGCTGCGGCGGCGAGTAATTGCGTTCTCATCTAAACATCTCCAAAATGATGGGAGTTAAGCTTAACAACTTCGCAACAAACGGTACCTCCTCTGTCCTCATTTGGGTATTAATCGTGTAAATATTTTTATCGGACCACTCCCACTCCAGGTTCTGGAACTTCTGAGAATTCACGAATAAAAAATCGCATAAATTGGACTAAAAAAGGACAGTGCTCTTCAACAGCTGTCCTTTAAAAAACATGGAAAGTTTCTTTGTCTACTCGCCTAGACTCTCTTCCAATAATGCCCTTTCCGTTGTCAAAAACACGGTCATCGTAGAAGCGATGTTTTGCAGATCTTCATTTTCCGTTGATTCGCGAATCTGTTTCGCAACGGCTTTCCCTACCGGAAGAAGGTGGTTTTCAACCAGATCTAAAAGATCTTTTCCGTCTTTACCTTGTGTGACCAAAACAGCAGCAAAAGCCATTTCCATTGAAAGAGAATCAGCCTCCATTTCTTTCTCCGGCGCTGGTTGAAAATTATGCTTTCCGTAAAGCTCTTTAATATTTCTCCAAGCGCCCTGACACAAAATACCTTCTTCACTGCGGTAAACGGACTCAGCTAAAGGAATTGTTCTAGAGCCAACCCCATAAAACAACTTCGCATATTCCGCTTCCAGTTTATTTCCTTCCTGAGGTGGTTCTGAAAGCTTGTCTACAGTTAAATTGGATCCGCTTAAAAAGGCGTTTTCTCCTCGCACAAATGCTTCCACCAACGGAAAAACATCCAGCAGCGGCTGAATTCTTTTATCGCCAAAAAAGTGACTGAAGAATTCATAACATCCTAAACGGCTTCCTTTGTATTCCTCCAGAAATACTTTTGCGCTCTGCTCCATAAACTACCTTCCAAAAAATCCCCGCCTAATTGCTCAAGCGGGGACAAAATGCTTATTTAATTTTGAACAACTTGTTATCTAACTTTATCAGCTAGTCCGGCAATGTCGCAATAGCTCGCAATGTAACGAACCTTCGGCTGTGTGCCGGCTTTTTCGTTCATCGCAACAGACTTAGCCACAAGTGCCTTCTGTTCATCAGTTAAGTTGTCATAGTCGACAAACAGCAATGCATTGACTGCACAAGCTTCGACGCATTTCGGAGGTAAACCTTTAGAAGTTCTCTGCGGACAGAGTGTGCATCTTTCTGCTTTGCCTGGAGTCCTCTTTTGGTGATCCAGCAACGGAACAATGACCAACTCATCTTTGTCGTAATAAGAGGTCTTTCCGCTGGTATTAAACTGCGGAGCGCCATACGGACAAGCAGCCAGGCACGCCTTGCATCCGACGCATTTGCTCTGATCGACTAGGACTTCACCATTGGGTCCTTTGTAGATAGCCTTGACCGGGCAAACCGGCAAGCAAGCTGGATTATCGCAGTGCTGGCAGCTTACACGGTAGTAGTTAATGATGTTTTCTTTGACGTTTTCGTTGCGGTGAATTTGATTCCATTGAATGTTCGGCGCAACTTTATTTTCCTGTTTGCAGGCGATAAAGCAAGCCTGACATCCAATGCAGTTGTCAACATTGACGAGTATTCCGTATCTGCTCATGATCAGGCCTCCTTAGTAATTTCAACACAGGTTTCAAAGTACGGGGCATAGCCGGAGAGCTTGTCGAATGTACGAGGAATAAGAACTTGAGAATTCTGGTTCCCTCTCCATCCGTACTGCATGCCTACCAATCCCGGAGGGACGATGATGGAGACTCTGGCTTTGCCGTGGCATTCGCCGTTCTGATTCTTAAGAACAATCCTGTCTCCTTCCTTGATACCTCTGGCTGCCGCGTCTTTCGGATTGATATCGATAGTAGACATCGGTTCGATTTCCAAAGAGTAAGGAGAGTCGGAGCGTACTTTGGAGTGTGTGATATAGGGTGCACGTGTACCGTTGATCACCTTCAGCGGATACTGAGCAGTCGGCTGCATCGGCAGCTGATATTCCGGATAAGTGCCTAAGTTGAATTTCTTGGTGATTTCAGAAACCAACTCAATCTTGCCGGACGGTGTTTCAAAGCCTGGTTGACCGTCATGTCTCAAGAGACCTTTTTCGTACTTCAACGGTTCTTGTTTCTGTGCTTTGACAACGGTCATGTTAGGCAGATTCTTCTGAGCTTCTGCATACGTCGTGCCCCACTTCTGGAGAACGGAGTCGCAAGCTTTAACAGGATCGCCGTCAAAGAAGTCTTTCGGATCGGCAACAAGTGCACCGATCTGGAATGCGATCCACCAGTCTTCTTTTGCTTCGCCCAATGGTTTGACCGGTTTTCTGACCGCTACTTTATTTCCGAACGTTGCAAACGGAGCGTAACGTTCATAGTTCATAGCTGCAGGAAGAATCAAGTCAAGATTCTTATGAGAAATATCGCGGTAGAAGTAGTCTGTTGCGAATGCAAAGTCCATATTCTTGATAGCTTCGGCATACACATCCGGCTGAGGCCAAATCATGACGTTGAAGCCGAATCCGCAGAAGGCTTTAAGCTTGCCTTCTTTGACCCATTCAGGAAGCTTATTCGGATTAAATTGAACCTGGGTATAGTTCCAAACCGGCACGAAGTCTTTATCTAAACGATCCTTCTTATGGGATTGGAACCACTTGTAGTCGACAAACTCTTTGGTAAGACCATTGTCATGGCAGATATAGCCTTCCGGACCGACCCCGAATAATGCACCGCCGGGAATATCAACGTAGCCGAGAATAACGGGAACGCATAACTAGGCGCGGGTGTTATTTACACCGTTTGTAGAGTGGGACAATGACTGAGAGGTCAAAGCAAAGCTTCCAGGACCCTGAGCGTAAGCATGAGCAGCTTCGATCACAAGATTTGCCGGTACGCCAGTCAACTCTTCAGTCTTTTCCGGGGTAAATTGCTTGCAGTAGTTGCGGTACTCTTCTACTCCATGAACCCATTTGTCGCAGAATTCCTTGTTGTATAAACCTTCCTCAAACAGCACGCGGCAAACGCCGGCAGCTAAGGCAGCGTCTGTCCCCTGGCGAGGCTGAAGATGAACATCGGCAAGTTCAGCTGTCTTTGTACGGCGGACATCGACAACGACGATCTTTACACCGCGTTTTTTAGCGGCTCTTACGCCATTTAACCAGCCATGCGGTTTTGACCATGCGCCGTTGGTAGCGATTACCAAATAGCTCTTAGTTTTCGGGCCGCAGCCGCCGCCGGAATATTCCACACCGAAGGTTAATTCTTCAGCAAGCATGGAGCCTTTACGGCAAGCAACGGAGGATTCAGTAGCATAGTGCCAAGAACCGAAATGGCGAGCCAAGCGCATAACAGCAGGACGAGGTTCCTTAGGGTCACCGCAGAAGAAAAGAACGGATTCCGGGCCATATTTTTCACGAACCGTCTTCAAATTGGCGGCAATCATAGCCAAAGCCTCTTCCCAAGAGCATCTTACAAACCCAGGATCGTCACTGCCTTTCGGGTTTGTTCTTTTCATTGGATAAAGAAGGCGATTCGGGTTATAGAGTCTTTGCAGAGTTGCCAGAGCCTTGTTGCAGAGAAGTTTCTGCTGGTGTTCTTTCCAATTACCGACAGACACAATGGTGTTGCCTTGTTTTTGGAATTTAATACCGCACATCGGCATTTGGTTGCAGTTATCGCAGATGGTAAAGCCGGTTTCTTCAGCTTCCTGTGCCTTAGCGGCTCCTGTGATAAACATCGAGGCAGCGCTCGGTACTGCAGCTGCAATTGGGATAGTTTTGAATAAGCCGCGTCGGCTCAAAGATACATTGAGGTTTGTCATTAATTATCTCCTCCGAGAGAAGGAAGTTATAGTGGGGTGCTATTACTCTAATATTTTCCCAAAGCCTCAATTAGACTAGTGTACTTTTCTTGGTTAACCCTAGATTTCTCATCTCAATTACCTAGGAAATTATTCCTAGGGTTATCTCTCAAGGCAAGAATATCCTATTGATTTATATGCCAATAATTTGGCCAAAAAATCTGGAATATTTGTTATTTCCTTAATTGCTGTTCTTCAAGATCTTCAGAGCCGGGCGCCTTACCGGAATGCGCCTTATCGACCTATCTATCCGGAACTTTTAAGGCGTGTCTTCTAAAAAACCGAATACAACTCACAGAGCTTTTCCGACTATTACCAACAAGTTATCAGCGTTCAATGTGCATTAATTCTGCTCATCTTCAAACAGAATTTGTTCGGCTAATGTCCGAGGATAGTTGTAGGAATCAGCTTCGTCCATGCAGCCTCTAATCCACAGATAAAACGGCTCCAGCAGCTCAGGATTCACCAAAACAAATTCTCCGTCACGTTTCCAGTTCTTCTCACGAATCCATTTATGGAGGACTTTGTCCAGCCATACAGAAGAACAATTTGTTACCAGAACCTGATACTTTCTAGTCAACGGCACCGGCATACGAATCATTTTTCTGCCTTCATTGTCATAGACCATAGTTCCGTAATTCAGGGCCCATGTCGAAGTCAATGCTTTGAGCTTATCTTCGGTACTCAATAGAGACAAACAGCAAAAACCGACACGATCGGAGAGGCTTGCAAGCTCAAACTGGACTTGGAGCAGCTCGTTAATGATTCGATCCTGTTTGGCGACTCCCGTCAAAATACTTTGCGGAACACAGACAACCTCCGCCTTTGTGACTGCAAAGTAATGTCCGGCTGCAGGACGGCCGGAAAAGAAATTCAGATTGCCGGCAGCAATATGTCCGGGGGTTGATAAAGCAATAGCTTGGGTCTCGCCGCTAGTAGAACCAATTGCCCGACCGATCACACCTTTTGTCACTAAAACTACGTGATCAACCTTCTCTTTTGAGGAAAAAATTTTCTCGCCTTCTCTCAATGTTCTAGCGATTCCCAATTTCATAAAGAGCTTTTCGAGAATGGGATGCAAACGATGATGTATCCATGGCATAACCGGCACTTTGGAATAAATCGCATCCGCAGAATTTGTGTTGTTCTTTCCTTGAACGATTGATGCATACCAGCTTTGACTAAACTTTGCCATGAGACCTTAGGTAGTTATTGTTTTAGATATTTTGTTGAATTTTGTTATGACTTTGGATAATAAGCAATACAAGATTATTCCAAAACAAAAGAGGCATGGCAAAACTATCAAACCTCTCAGCTTTTACAACGTTTTATTAAAGATTGCCTCCCGGTACGGTCGTCTTAACACCGCCTTCTTTTGGTTCTCCTAACTTCGCCTTGAAAAACTCTACTACGGCATTAATGACATTTGGTTGATACCAACTGATATCACCGTGCTTGGCATTCCTCATCAAAATGTATTGAGCATCGACGTTCTTTTGCTTCAAAGCTTCATACATCTGTTTGCTCTGCACGGGACTCACCAAAGGATCCTCTGCTCCATGCATCAGAAGGAAAGGAGGTTCGGTTCCGTCAACATGGCCGATAGGGCTCGAGTCCAATGCTTTCTCAGGAGTTTCCAAAACAGATGCTCCGGGAAAATCTCTGAATGCGGGACCATTAATTAAAAGAGCTTCCGTGACTGCAGCGGAATCGTGTACTTTGCGAATGTTTTCCGGATGACCTTCGCCAATATTTCTTAAGTCAGAAATACCGTAAATGGACACAACTGCCTGAACATCTGAATTTTGATTCAGATAATCGCCCGCATCCCACTTCTTTTCGCCATTAGTAGCACCTACCATCTGAGAAACATAACCGCCGGCAGAGTCTCCGAGAACGCCGATTCTTTCAGCATCAATGCCGAATTCTTTAGCATGTTCTTTTAAAAATCTAACGGCTGCCTTACCATCTTGCAGGAGTGCCGGAAATTTGTTCGGAACGGTACGATATTCACAAGCAGCTACGACAAAACCAGCCTTTGCCAAAGCCATCCGCATTTCTGTGTACTTTTCATAGTCGGCGGAAGTAAATCCGCCTCCTGGGAAATAAATGATGGCAGGTTTGAGCTTGTTGTCACGAGGAATCAACACCGTCATGCGCAGTGCTCGATTATGTCTTAAGCCTTTAATCTGAGAGTAAATAATGCCGCCGATAGTATCTATCTGACCGTTTTCTATTTTGGGAGAGATGACAGTGGCACCTTTTGAATATCCTAGTAATTGGGTGTCATCAGCCACGGCACCGGAAGAAGACACTGCAGACAGAGAAAGAAGAGCCGTTGCCATGGAAATTTTAAAAATAGTTTTCATATTGACTCCCAAAGTGATTAAGAAATTATCATTGATATCCGAAGAGGCAACAACCAAACCATTTAGGTAGTTGAGATAGAGATTCCTCGGTCAAAAATCATGGGTAGGATTGAAATTATGCTGAAACTCGCGAAGTTTTCTCCCCTCACGTTTAGTCGGACGACCTTTGTGGTCAGCTCCGGGAACCGGTATTAATGCCGCAGCTTCTTTAATCTGTTCCCGTTTAAATTTACTTTCTTCCGTCTCCTCGTAAAGAGTTGCAGCAACAGGAGCCGGCCCCCTTTTTCCGGATAGGGCTTTAACAATTACTATAAAGCGCTCAGAGCCTCGAAATATTTCCAGCTCATCTCCTACCCTGACCTCCTTACTCGCCTTAGCACGGGCCTTATTTACCTTTACACGGCCCAATTCAATATTGTCTTGAGAAAGAGTTCTGGTTTTGAAAAATCGTGCAGCCCAAAGCCATTTATCCAAACGAATGGAATCGAGTTCTGTTTCAGCCTTATTTCCCATTAGTATCTCCCAAAACAAAAGTCCGCGATTTGCGGACCTTTGAAAATCTAAACGAAACTAAAAATTATTCAGCTTTAGTTTCTTCTTTTGCTTCAGCAGCTGGTTTGTTATCCGTAGTCTTCTGAACCAATTCTACATAAGCCATCGGAGCATTGTCGCCGACACGGTAGCCCATCTTAAGGATACGGGTGTATCCGCCGTTTCTTTCTTTGAACATCGGTCCGATTTCGTTGAAGAGTTTGACAACCATTTCGCGATCACGGAGTCTGTTGAAAGCCAAACGTCTGTTGGCAACTGTTGGTTCCTTAGCAAGAGTGATCATCGGTTCAACAACGCGACGAAGTTCTTTTGCTTTCGGCAATGTTGTCTTGATAGCTTCATGACGAAGAAGTGAGTTCATCATGTTGCGGAGCATTGCCAAACGATGTGCAGATGTACGGTTTAATTTACGGAGACCAAGTTTATGACGCATTTTATAAATTCCTTAAAAAGTCTTTGTTAGGGTGCCTTTTAGGCATCTCCCGTCTCTTCTATCTCTTTCGAGCGGGCGGGTTTGAAAGCCGTGATTGTACACAGCTTTCTGATTTAAAACAATAAACACAACAAGTGCTACAAAAAATTAGTAATCAAGTCCTACTGGAGGCCAGTTGTCTAACTTCATACCTAAAGTCAGACCGTGTGTTCCAAGAACTTCTTTGATCTCGTTAAGAGACTTTCTGCCTAAGTTAGGTGTCTTAAGGAGTTCGTTTTCGGTTCTCTGAATAAGGTCGCCAATATAGTAAATATTTTCTGCTTTCAGGCAGTTGGCAGAACGAACAGTCAATTCAAGGTCATCGACTGGACGGCGCAGAATTGGGTCAACTGGAGGCTGCGGTTTAACAACCTGAATTTCTTGATGCTGAGGAACAACCGGTTGAGTCTGAACCGGAGCAACTGGTTCAATGCCGATTGTGGCAATACCGCCGAATACAGAAAGTTGATCCTGAAGAATATGAGCAGCCTGACGAACGGCTTCTTCTGGAAGAATAGCTCCGTTAGTGTCAACGGACAGAACTAGCTTATCCAGGTCAGTACGTTGTTCTACACGAGCGTTTTCAACTTTATATGCAACACGGAGAACAGGGGAGAAAGAAGCATCCATGATGATCTTACCGATAGTGGATTTGCTGTAATCATCCTTGAGAGCTCTCATATCACCTGGCTGATAGCCTCTGCCTTTTTCGACTTTGATCTGCATGTCAAGCTTGCCGCCTGAAAGGTTGGCAATAACATGGTCAGGATTCAAAATCTGGCAGTCATGCGGCAAATCGAAATCAGCTGCAGTAACTGGACCTGTGCCTTCTTTACGCAAGGTAACAGTGACTTCATCTCTATTTTCAAGCTTGAAGATAACGCCTTTGACGTTAAGAAGAATATCAACCACGTCTTCTTTAACACCATCGATCTGGCTGTACTCGTGTACTACCCCAGCGATCTGTGCTTCTGTTGGAGCATAGCCAATCATGGAGCTCAACAAAACTCTGCGCAGTGCATTGCCAAGAGTGTGAGCGTAACCGGTTTCAAACGGTTCCATGGTAACTGTGGCGGAATATGGATTGCCTTCAGCTGTTTCAACTTCAATGCTGCGTGGCTTTAAAAGATTGTTAACCGACATTGATTATCCTTTTTACAATACCCTCGGCTCGTTACACCGATAAGGCTGCTAGGAAAAGTGGGGCCTTAAAAATAAGTTTACGATCCGAGCCCCAAAGACCGGATCGTAGACATTGTATCAAGCGGCGCACTACACCGCTTTGATTTAAATTAGCGAGAGTAAAACTCAACAATCAGAGATTCGTTGACGTCTTGAGCGATTTCATCGCGGGCTGGAACGTTCTTGAATGTACCTTCCAACTTCTTAACATCAACAGCAACCCAATCAGGAAAACCGTTAGATTCTGCCATCTTAACGCTTTCATTGATACGAGTTTGGTTTTTGGCTTTTTCGCGGATAGCGATAACATCGCCGGCACGAACTTGGTAAGAAGGAATGTTAACTTTCTTACCGTTAACTGTAACAGCGCAGTGGCTAACCAGCTGGCGAGCTTCTGCACGTGTGCAGCCAAAGCCCATTCTGTAGACGACATTGTCTAAACGGCACTCGAGCAAGCCGAGCAACTGTTCGCCAACGTTGCCGCGCATGGAATTGGCTTTTTCAAAATAAAGTCTGAACTGACGTTCGAGAACGCCGTACATACGTTTAACTTTCTGCTTTTCGCGAAGCTGCTGACCATAGTCAGACAATCTAGCACCGGAAGTGCGGCCATGCTGACCAGGAGCTTCTTCGGATTTGCATTTTGAACTGAAAGAACGTCTTGCGCTCTTCAAGTTCAAGTCGCAGCCTTCACGGCGTGCGAGCTTTTCTTTAGGTCCGGTATAACGAGCCATTTTTTCTCTTATCCTGTGTGTTCCACATTCAGTCCATCAGATTAGAACTGATAAACGCGGGAATTTGTTAAATTAAACACGACGACGCTTGGATGGGCGAACACCGTTGTGAGGAACAGGTGTAACGTCCTGGATCGAAGTGACGCGAATGCCGAGTGCGTTCAAAGCACGGACGCTGGATTCACGGCCAGGTCCTGGTCCGGTAATACGAACCTCAACATTCTTTAAACCATATTCAAGAGCATGGCGTCCTGCCTGTTCCGCTGCAACCTGTGCTGCAAACGGGGTGGACTTTCTGGAACCCTTGAAACCCTGAGCGCCTGAACTGGATGCTGCAATTGCATTGCCCTGACGGTCAGTAATTGTAATAATTGTGTTGTTAAAGGAAGCGTGAACGTGAGCAATACCCTCGTTAACAACTTTCTTAACTTTTCTACGTGCGCGCTGAGCAGCAATCTGCTGAGCGTTTGGAATCTTACCTGCCATAGTCGTCTATACCTTACTTTTTGAGCGCTACACCAGCTTTCTTCGGACCTTTACGGGTACGAGCATTGGTGCGTGTTCTCTGTCCGCGAACAGGTAAACCACGACGATGACGCATTCCTCTGTAAGTTCCTAAGTCGATAAGGCGCTTAATTGATAACTGAACTTCACGACGAAGGTCACCTTCAACTGTGAACTGGCCGATTGCATCACGAATCTTTTCCAATTCAGCGTCTGTAAGGTCTTTTACCTTCTTAGATGTTTCTACACCAACCGATTCCAAAATTTGGCGTGCACGGGGACGACCGATACCATAGATAGCAGTCAAACCGATTTCAGCATGCTGATTCGGTGGAATGTTTATACCGGCGATACGAGCCATTTATTTAACCTCTTTAGCCTTGGCGCTGTTTATGACGTGGATCGGAGCAAATGACGCGAACCACACCTTTGCGCTTAATAATCTTGCACTTACGGCACATTTTTTTGACCGAAGCGTTTACTTTCATATTAATCTCCAAATGTATGCTGACTTCTCGCAAAATCAACATGTTAAAACTTGTCTAAATGTAGTGCAGATAGACAAGTTTTGCGTAAGGTGCGTGATTTTATCAAAAATCACACACACTTGCGCAACTTTATGGTTACTTTCCTTTAACGAGGAAGTGAACCCGGACCGAAACCCTTGAAGTTGGTCTTCTTGAGTAACGATTCATATTGATGGCTCATGAGATAAGCCTGAACTTGACTCATAAAGTCCATTGTTACTACAACGACGATCAATAAGGAAGTACCGCCGAAATAGAACGGAACATTAAAGCGTAAGTTCAAGAACTCAGGAACCAAACATACAAACACCAGATAGAACGCACCTGCTAATGTTAAGCGGAGGAGAACTTTATCAATGTAGCGTGATGTCTGTTCTCCTGGGCGAATACCTGGGACGAATGCACCGCTCTTCTTAAGATTCTCTGCAGTTTCTTTCGGATTGAAAACCAATGCCGTATAGAAATATGCAAAGAAAATAATCAAAGCTGCATACAGCAATGTATATAACGGTTGGCCGGGAGATAAAGAAGCAGCCAAATCGCGAATCCAACGAGTGGAATCTCCGCTTGTAAACCACCCGGCTAATGTAGCAGGGAAAAGAATCAAGGAAGATGCGAAGATCGGAGGGATAACGTTGGCCATGTTTATCTTCAATGGAAGATAAGAACTCTGACCGCCGTAAACCTTATTGCCAATCTGACGCTTAGCATAATTGACTGTGATTCTGCGTTGTCCTCTCTCAACAAACACAACGAAAGCGGTAACCAAAACCACAATTGCGATAATGAAGATCATGGACAGCGGGCTGATTGCTCCGGTGGAAACTAACTGGAACAAGCTGCTGACAGCTGCCGGAAGACCTGCGACGATACCGGCAAAGATGATGATGGAAATACCGTTTCCAATACCTCTCTCAGTAATTTGTTCGCCAAGCCACATTAAGAACATTGTGCCTGTAACGAGAGAAATTACACAGACGCAGCGGAAGAACATTCCTGGATCGATAACCAAACCAGGTTGTGTTTCCAAAGCGACTGCGATACCTAAAGCCTGGAATGCTCCAAGCAATAAGGTACCGTAACGAGTGTATTGAGTGATTTTCCTGCGGCCGGATTCTCCTTCTTTTCTTAAGGCTTCAAGAGAAGGGAGAACGTAAGAAAGCATTTGCATAATGATAGATGCCGAGATGTACGGCATGATACCAAGAGCAAAAATAGAGAATCTGGATAAGGCGCCACCGGAGAACATGTTGAACAGTCCTAAGATGCCGCCTTGCTGCTGATTAAACAGCTCACGCAGAGTAACTGGATCGATTCCCGGAACCGGAATATGCGTGCCTATACGAAAAACGACGAGAGCAAGAAGAAGGAATATCAATCGACGATATAAATCGCCGTACTTGCTGCTGGCTTTCGCCGGAGTATTTTTGGCCACGTTGACGGTCCCTTATGAATTGATTACTTGCTCTTTTCTTCTACAACGACGCTGCCGCCGGCTGCTTCGATAGCAGCTTTTGCGCCTTTTGTGACAGACATTCCGCGAACGATTACCTTGCGGGTAATTTCACCGGAAAGAATGACACGAGCGTCCTTGGAGTCAGACTTGATAATGTTGGCATTGATGAGATCGCCAAGATTGACTTCATCAAGACCAAGTTTCTCTAAGTCAGACAAACGAACCTCTGCAACATTAGCGTGTGTCCAGGATGTGAAACCACGCTTTGGAAGACGACGATGCAAAGGCATCTGACCGCCTTCGAAACCAACTTTATGGAATCCACCGGCTCTGGATTTTTGACCTTTGTGGCCGCGTCCTGCTGTTTTGCCCCAGCCGCTGCCTACACCGCGGCCAACGCGGTGAGCTGCGCTCTTGGAACCTTCAGCTGGCTGAATTGTATTAAGTCTCATTGTTATTTCCTCAATTATTCAGCACGTACTAAGTAAGATACGGTGTTGATCATGCCGCGAACTGCTGGTGTATCCTCGAGCTCACGGGTTTGACGAATTTTTCTCAATCCAAGACCGAGAACAGTAGCGCGGTGGGCTTTTTTGCAGCCGATCGGGCTCTTGACCAATGTAACTTTTACAGTTTTCTTGTCCATTTTGTTCTCCAATCTCTTAACCTAACAACTCTTCAACGGTCTTGCCGCGTTTAGCAGCAATTTCGCTTGGTGTGCGGAGATGGCTGAGAGCATCTAATGTTGCACGAACCATGTTGTATGGGTTGGATGAGCCATGAGACTTAGCAACGATGTTGCGGATGCCCATTGCATCAAAAACTGCACGCATCGGGCCGCCGGCAATGATACCGGTACCTTCAGGAGCCGGAAGAAGCATAACGCGGGATGCGCCATGATGGCCGACAACTGAGTGATGAATTGTGCCGTTCTTCAAAGGAATTCTTTCCATAGAACGACGGGCTTGATCCATAGCTTTCTGTACGGAAACAGGAACTTCACGAGACTTTCCCTTACCCATACCGATGCCGCCGTCTCCGTCGCCAACAACTGTTAAAGCAGCAAAGCCGAGAATACGTCCGCCCTTAACAACTTTGGTAACGCGGTTTACAGCAATCATTTTTTCGCGAATGCCGTCGTCCTGTTCCTCGGCTGCAGCGCCTTTAGCTGGTACTTTTGCCATTTTATTTCCTTAGAACTTGAGACCGGCTTCGCGAGCAGCTTCTGCTAACGCAGCAACACGGCCATGATAACTATAACCAGCACGGTCAAATGCACAGCTTTCGATACCGGCTTTCTTTGCCTTTTCAGCAATACGTGTGCCGATGACCTTAGCAGCATTGACATTGCCGCCCTTTCCGCTTACACCTGCCAATTCAGCTCTTACTTCAGGTTCGAGAGTAGAGGCAGAGCACAGAACGTTCTTACCGTCGGCAGAAATAATCTGTGCGTAAATATGTAAATTGGTGCGATGAACGGTTAAACGATTAACGTTCATGTGTCTGATACGTGCACGTGTTGCACGGGCACGGCGCAGACGATTTGCTTTCTTGTCGATCACTTTAAGACTCCGCTCAATTATTTCTTCTTAGTTTCTTTAATGATCACGTGTTCATCAGCGTAGCGGACACCTTTGCCCTTATAGGGTTCTGGAGCACGGAATGCGCGGATTTCAGCAGCAACTTGACCGACTTGTTGCTTGTCTGCACCGTGAATCACGATTTCAGTCTGGGTTGGAGTTTCGACTTTTGTTCCGGCAGGCATGTTGTAGATGACCGGATGAGAGAAACCCAGTGACAGGTTGAGCTTATCGCCCTGAGCCTGTGCACGATAACCCACACCTACAAGAGTAAGCTTCTTGGACCAGCCTTCAGAAACACCCTTGTTCATGGAGTTAACCAAAGCGCGAAGTGTTCCGCTCATAGCGTTGGCTTCTTTGCTTTGATCTAATGCTTTAAAGTGGACATGACCGTCTTCAATCTTGACTTCAACACGTGGGTCAAGCTTCTGGGTCAATGTACCTTTTGGGCCTTTGATGGTGATAACACCATTTTCAATTTTGGCTTCAACGCCTTTGGCGATTGTTACCGGAATTTTAGCTACACGAGACATTATTCCTCCTCACGATTAAGCGACGTAGCAAAGAACTTCGCCGCCAATACCGGCTTCACGTGCCTTGCGATCAGTCATAACTCCTCTTGGAGTAGAGACGATTGCAACACCTAAACCGTTCATGACTTGTGGAATAGTCAAGTGGTTCTTGTATACACGGAGTCCAGGACGAGAAACGCGTTCGATACGTTCAATTACTGGACGGCCAGCGTAATACTTCAAACCAATGTGAAGAACTGGTTTGCCTTCATTGGCATCTACTGTGTAACCAGAGATATAACCTTCGTCTTCTAAAACTTTAGCAATAGCAACCTTCAACTTGGAAGATGGCATTGTTACTTCCGCCTTATCCACTGTCTGACCATTGCGAATGCGGGTCAGCATGTCGGCGATCGGATCACTCATACTCATTTTGTAATCTCCTCGCTTACCAGCTGGCCTTAGTCAGGCCGGGAATGTCACCATGCATAGCTGCATCGCGGATCTTGCTTCTAGACAAACCGAATTTACGGAATGTGCCGCGTGGACGTCCAGTTAAACCGCAGCGGTTGCGCTGACGGCATGGGCTGGCATTACGCGGTAATGCTTGAAGAGCGGTGCGAGCTTCCATGCGCTCTTCCATCGAGCGGGTAGCATCGTTGATAATATCTTTAAGTTCTTTACGTTTTGCTGCGAACTTCTGTGCGCAAGCTTGGCGCTTGAGTTCACGGTTAATTAAAGCAAGCTTTGCCAATTAAATCACCTCGCTTAGTTGCGGAATGGAAACTTAAAGGCGCCTAAAAGTGCTTTGGCTTCCTTGTCAGTTTTGGCTGTTGTTGTAATGCTGATATTTAAACCACGGAGTTTGTCGATCTTGTCGTATTCAATTTCCGGGAAAATAATCTGTTCCTTTAAACCTACGTTGTAGTTGCCGCGGCCGTCAAAGGCACGTGGGCTAACACCACGGAAGTCACGTACACGCGGGAAAGCGATTGTGACTAAACGGTCAAGGAATTCATACATACGTTCGCCGCGCAATGTAACCATGCAGCCGATCGGCATATTTTCACGAATCTTAAAGTTCGCAATAGCCTTTCTTGTTTTTGTGACAACAGGTTTCTGACCGGAGATCTTGGTCAAATCTTCAACAGCGTGATCTACAAGCTTCTTGTCAGTAACGGCATCACCGACACCCATGTTAAGAGTGATCTTTGTGATACGTGGAACTTCCATAGTGGTCTTGTAACCGAATTCTTTTGTCAAAGCCGGAACGACTTCTTCAAGGTATTTCTTCTGAAAACGAGACATTTGTTAAGACCTCTTATGCTGTTGCGCCAACTGTGGAACCGTCACTCTTGAAGACACGGACTTTCTTGCCGTCAACTACGCTGAAGCCTACTCTGTCGCCTTTTCCTGTCTTAGGATTGACGAGCATGACGTTGGAAGCGTCGATTGGGAGTGTCTTATCCATAATACCGCCAGCCTGACCAAGCATTGGATTCGGCTTAACGTGTTTTTTAACAATGTTGATGCCTTCAACGGTAACTTTACCGTCGTGATGCACCTGAGTCACTGTACCTTTTTTACCTTTATCGCGGCCGGTGATAACAATAACCTCATCACCTTTACGAATACGTTGCATTCTGTTCTCCTTAAAGAACTTCAGGAGCTAATGAAACGATCTTCATGAAGCGCTCAGTACGCAATTCGCGTGTAACTGGCCCGAAGATACGTGTTCCAATCGGCTCGAGTTTGTTGTTAAGCAGGACAGCTGCGTTACCGTCGAAAGAAATGGAAGAACCATCTTGGCGGCGGACGCCTTTGGCAGTTCTAACCACGACAGCACTGTAGACTTCGCCCTTCTTTACACGCCCACGGGGGGCGGCTTCTTTGACGGTCACTTTGATAATGTCGCCAATGTTTGCATAACGGCGTTTAGAGCCGCCCAACACTTTAATACACTGTACTGAACGTGCGCCGGTGTTGTCGGCTACGCTCAAATTAGATTGCATCTGAATCATGTTTTTAAAATTCCCAACTTATTCCAAGTTCGACAAAAATGTCCTCGGATAGTATTGGTCCCGTCCGGGAGAAGAGTCCTCATCACAATTTCGCGAAACCTTCAAAGGGTTGAAGGAGCTCCATCGGTCTGATTCCCCAGTAAAGACCTATAGGTTTGCCTATAAATCAAAAGAGCCGCAATTATATCTAATCAAAGATATAACTGCAAGCTCTTCTGATTATTTGTTACAACTTAGATGATTACAGCTCTTTCGATGATCTTAGAAACTTTCCAAGATTTCGTACGAGAAATCGGGGTTGTTTCTGCGATTTCAACGATATCGCCTTCTCTCACATCGTTGTTTTCATCATGAACATGATACTTCTTGCTCTTGATGACAATTTTTCCGATCGGATGCTTAACTTTGCGTTCTACCAAAACAGTGACGGTTTTATCCATCTTTGTGCTGGTAGCTTTACCGATCAATGTGCGTTGAAGTTTTGTTTCGCTCATTTGGAAGCTGCCTTTTGAGTCATGATAGTGCGGACACGAGCAATTTCACGACGAGTCTTTCTAATAAGACTTGTATTCTGAAGCTGCTGGTGGGACTTTTGGATGCGAAGAGAGAACTGAGCCTTCAAAAGGTCCTGGAGCTCTTTCTTCAGCGCTTCCATGTCCATAGCGCGTAAGTCTTTATCTTTAGCCTTCATTTACTATCTCCTTACTGGCCGATTTGGCGTGTAACGAAAATAGACTTCAAAGGCAACTTAGCAGCTGCTAAGCGGAAAGCTTCTCTAGCCAACTCTTCATCAACACCGTCTAATTCATAAATAACACGGCCCGGTTGTACCAAGGCTACCCAGTATTCCGGATTACCTTTACCGTTACCCATACGGACTTCAGCAGGTTTGCTGGAGATTGGTTTGTCCGGGAACACGCGGATCCAAACGCGTCCGCCACGTTTAATGTGACGAGTAATAGCACGACGTGCTGCTTCAATCTGACGAGCTGTCAGACGACCGCGTTCTGTAACTTTCAAACCGAAAGAACCGAAAGAGACTTTTGCGCCTCTCTGAGCCAAACCGTAGTTGCGGCCCTTCTGGTCTTTACGGTACTTTGTTCTATTTGGTTGAAGCATCGTTATTCACCTTCTTTAGCTGGAGCTGCAGCAGCAGGCTTCTGCTGACGCTGTCTGCCTTCGCTCTTTGCGCCTTCGGCGTTTTTACGGGAACGGCGGCCGGCTGGTTTAGCTGGACGACGGTTGCGGCGGTCTTCACGTTCCGGAGCTGGTGCTTCTTGAACTGCATCACGGCCAAGGTTATCGCCTTTGTAGACCCAAACCTTAACACCGATAATACCGTAAGTAGTATTAGCTTCGGAAAAACCGTAATCAATGTCAGCCTTCAAAGTATGAAGAGGAACACGGCCTTCACGATACCATTCTGTACGGGCAATTTCAGCTCCGTTCAAACGGCCGGAAGACATGATCTTGATACCTTGTGCGCCGAGACGCATTGCATTCTGCATTGCGCGCTTCATAGCACGGCGGAACATGACACGCTTTTCTAACTGCTGAGTAATACCGTCAGCAATCAGCTGAGCATCTAAATCCGGACGGCGGATTTCTTCGATGTTGATATGGACTGGAACGCCCATGATCTTTTGAATCTCAGCCTTCATTACTTCAATTTGTTCGCCTTTCTGGCCGATTACCATCCCTGGACGAGCAGAGTAAATAGTAATCTTGGCATTCTTAGCCGGACGTTCAATAAGGATACGGCCGACGAAGGCATTCTTAAGCTTTTCGCCTAAGTATTCACGAACCTTCAGGTCTTCTGCTAAAGTGCGGGAGAAATCGCGGCCAGTAGCATACCAACGAGATGTCCAGTCGTGTGTTACAGGAAGGCGGAAGCCTATTGGATTAATTTTCTGTCCCATACGTCACCTGTTATTTTTTGACCGGAGTATCGCCAACTGTCAAATAAATATGACAAGTCTGCTTACCGATACGAGCACCGCGGCCTTTAGCTCTAGCAGAGAAACGACGCAGAGTAGCGGCCTTTTCAACATAGATAGAAGTCACACGGAGTTCATCAATGTCAGCACCGAAATTGTGTTCTGCGTTAGCAATAGCAGATTCCAATGCTTTACGGATGATTCCTGCGGCTTTCTTCTGTGTGAAAGAAAGAATATTTAAAGCCTTGTCAACGGGTTTACCGCGGACAAGATCAGCAACCAAACGGCCCTTTTGTGCCGAGAGGCGAACTCCACGTACAATTGCTGTGGTTTCCATTTACATTACCTCTTAGCTGCAACAGCCTTCTTATCGGCTGCGTGACCTTTGAAAGTACGGGTAAGAGCAAACTCACCCAACTTGTGGCCAACCATATTTTCGTTAATAAATACCGGCACATGCTGACGACCATTGTGTACAGCAATTGTCAAGCCGATGAATTCTGGGAGAATTGTCGAACGACGTGACCATGTCTTGATTGGACGTTTATCACGGCTAGCTTGAGCTGCTTCGACCTTTCTCATTAAGGACCCGTCAACGAACGGTCCCTTCTTTAGTGAACGAGACATTCAGGCCCCCTTACTTACGATAACGACGGGACACAATCATATTGTCCGTGCGTTTGTTATTACGAGTACGATAACCCTTGGTGAGTTGGCCCCAAGGTGTTACAGGTGCACGACCTGTACCGGTACGGCCTTCACCACCACCATGCGGGTGATCAACCGGGTTCATTACAACACCGCGAACTGTTGGACGAACACCACGCCAACGCTTAGCACCGGCTTTACCGAGCTCACGAAGGCTGTTTTCTTCGTTGCCAACTGTTCCAACTGTGGCACGGCATTCAATCAAAATGCGGCGGACTTCACCGGAACGAAGACGAATCTGAGCATAAGCACCTTCGCGAGCCAATAACTGAGCGAATGCGCCGGCGCTTCTTACCATTTGAGCACCTTTGCCCGGTTTCATTTCGATGTTGTGGATTGTTGTACCAACCGGAATGTTACGTAAAGGAAGAGCGTTACCTGTTTTGATAGGAGCTTCCTGTCCGCTCATGATTTCATCGCCGGCTTTCAGGCCCTTAGGAGCGATGATGTATCTTCTTTCGCCGTCTTTGTAGAGGACGAGAGCGATATTTGCAGAACGGTTCGGATCGTATTCAATGCGTTCAACAATGGCTGGAATTCCATCTTTATCACGCTTGAAATCGATAATTCTGTAGGCCTTCTTATGACCGCCGCCCTGATGACGGACAGTGATACGACCAAAATTGTTTCTGCCGGATCCACGGTTCTTCTTTTCAACCAATGGAGCGTAAGGTTTGCCTTTGTGCAAGTCAGGGTTCACAACTTTAACTGCGTGACGGCGACCTGCGGATGTTGGTTTCAGTTTGACCAGAGCCATTACTTCACCTCTTGTGCGAAGTTAATTTCCTGACCTTCGGCCAAGCAAACATAGGCTTTGCGAACATCGTTGCGCTTGCCTTCGAAACGTCCGAAGCGTTTCTGCTTACCCTTTTCGTTCAGGATGTTAACACTCTTGACATTTACTTTGAAAAGTAATTCAACAGCTGCTTTGACATCTTCCTTTGTTGCTTCGGGAACAACCTGGAAGGCGTATTGATTATTCTTTTCGCCAATCATCGTGCTCTTTTCAGAGACGATGGAGCCGAGGATAACCTTGTAAAGAAAATCTTTGCTCATCCCCACATCTCCTCAAGAGTTGCAACAGCATCCTTAGTAACAATAACCTTCTTAAAGAAGATCAGTGACAGCGGATCGGCGTAGCGCGGTTCGACAACCCAAATATTCTTAAGGTTGCGGCTGGCTAAATCCAAGTTAGAGCTGATTTCTTTAGTGATGATCAATGCGTTATCAACACCCATAGCCTTTAACTTGTTAGCAAAGTTCTTTGTCTTTGGTGTATCAACATCCATGCTGTCTACAACAACTAAACGGCCTTCTTCAGCGAGTCTGGAGAAAATGCAGGCCATAGCGCCGCGAACCATTTTCTTGTTGATTTTCTGAGAGAAGTTTTCGTCAGGTGTATTCGGGAAGGCTCTGCCGCCTCCACGCCAAACCGGAGAAGAGGACATACCAGCACGGGCACGGCCTGTACCTTTCTGGCGCCATGGTTTGCGTGTAGAGTGGTGTACTGCTTCACGATTCAATTGAGCACGAGTTCCAAGACGAGCATTTGCCTGGTAGGCAACAACGACCTGGTGTACGAGTGCTTCGTTATATAAACGTGCAAACAAGGCATCGCTAGCCGCAAAGGTTGCGGTCTGCTGGCCCTGATCGTTCAATACTGTCAGTTCCATTAATCGCTCCTTTAAGCTTTAGCCTTGATGGCTGGACGAATAATGATTTCGCCGTTACAAGCGCCCGGAACGGCGCCGCGAACTAAGATCAACTGACGTTCAGGATCTACGCGAGCGATAATCAAATTCTGAGTTGTGCGTTGAACGTCACCTAAGTGACCTGCCATACGCTTACCTGGGAAAACGCGGCCCGGATCTTGGCGGTTACCAATAGAACCAGGTGCATTTGTAGACACGGAGTTACCGTGGCTAGCACGGTTTGAAGAGAAATGATGACGTTTGATTGCGCCAGCAAAACCCTTACCGATTGTTGTACCAGTTACGTCAACTTTCTGACCGACTGTGAACATATCGATGGGAAGAGTTTGGCCAACTTTCATTTCGCCAATCTTGTCTTCTTCAACATGGAATTCTTTGAGCATGGAACCTGCTTCAACACCAGCTTTTTCAAACTGACCTTTGAGAGGTTTGCTCACGCGTGATGGTTTCTTAGAACCAAAAGCGACTTGAACAGCGTTATAGCCATCAGTCTCAACCGTCTTAATCTGAGTAATACGGTTGTTAGACACGTCGAGCACTGTTACTGGAACGGATACACCTTCCTCAGTAAAGATGCGCGTCATGCCAATCTTACGACCGACTAAGCCGAGCTTCTCACTCATTGTTATCTCCACCCTGGTTACGATTGACCAGGACATACATTGAAAAAAATAACCGCCAAAAGAAATAGGGCGATCACGAAAGTGGCGATCATATTCTTTTTTTTCTTTATTTGCAAATAGCTACGTTAATTTTTTAATATTTTGTCACAAACGCTTTTAGGTCACTATTGATAAATTCTCAAAAATAAGTTAGCTGAAGGATCTAATCAAAATTTCCTTTGGAAACATTTTGTTTTTTCTGCTTCTGTCGGCTCTATCTGACGCTTTCTATAATTTTCCAAGTTTTCGGCCAACAATGATTTAACAAATGAAAAAACTGTTTTTTCTTTCTTTAGTTCTTTTAGCTGCAGGATCTTTTTCATCTGCCGCCGAGCAGACTGAAAAAGTCTATCCTCATACCACCTGGGCAATAGGAACTATTATTACATCTCAGGTCAAAGCTCCGTCAGAAGAGAAGGCTGACTACTGCCACAAGCTGGTCAATGATGAAACCCGCCGGCTTGAGTATCTTTTATCAGCCTATGACCCAGACAGTGATATCTCCCGGTTAGGCAAGAATGCGGGGTCCTGGGTCGAAATCTCTAAGGAAACCGCAGAAGTCCTGAGACTTTCCAATAAGATTTCCGCCCAGACTCATGGAACTTACGATCCGACTGTAGGAACACTAGTTAAATTATGGAGCGTTGACCAAGACACTCACAGAATCCCAAGCGAGGAGGAAATCAACAATGCCCTGCAAGATGTCGGATATTCTTCTATCGAAATTAAAACTGAAAATGGCAAAGACTACGCCAAGATTGGCCAAAATCAGGAAATAACCTTAGGCGCTATTGGCAAAGGTTATATTGCTGACAAAGTTTTAGAGCTATTGAATAAAAAAGGCTGCAAGAACACCTTGTTGAGCTTTGGAGGCAACATCATAGCCAACGGGACCAATGCAGAAAATAAGCCTTGGAGGGTTGGTCTACAGACGCCGGTTAAAGATCGCGGCTATTATTTTGCCGTCCTCCCTTTAGACAACGCCTCTATCGTAACTTCCGGTGACTATGAGAAATTCTTCGTTCAAGACGGTATCAAGTATCACCATCTTCTAAATCCGTTAACTGGAAAGCCGGTTCGTGCAACACTTTCCTCGGTGACTATTTACAACACGAACTCTGCGACTGCCGATGCGTTATGCACAGCTCTTTTTGTAATGGGATGGGACAAAGCTATCAATTATTTAAAAGCGCATCCGGATTTGATGGCAGTTTTGATGGATGAGGACCATCGAAAAGTAGCCTACACTAAAAACTTAGAGGGAAAACTTCAAATTGTGGACAAATATCTTCAGACCAGCATTATTGAGTAATTTTTGAATAGAAGCTGAGCCTTTTTAGATTTTCTTTTCTATTAGCGAGTCTATTACGAATAGTTGGTATGCCTTTCTAAAGACATGCCAACTTCTTGGTCAACCTCCACGGTGTCTTGTGACAACTTCTGGACCTTTCGGGCGGAGATTTCTAGGCGGTCTAGCTAAGGATTTCCCGACCAGGTCTTGTCCATTTAGCAATATCGGTTGTCCGATTGTCCAATTGTTTCAGTTTGCCTGCATTTCTAGAATTTTATTGTGTTCCTTTGAAATCCCCTGGAGAATACAATGAAAAGAAGAAGTTTATTTAAAGCAGCTCCTATTCTTATGGCAGCATGTGGTGCGCCAAGCTTGGCACGTGCACAAACATCTCCTTCTCAAAATGAATGGGACGTCGTAGTAGTAGGCGCAGGTTTTGCTGGACTATGTGCAGCTTTAGAAGCTGCAGAAAAAGGCGCAAAAGTAGTTCTTATAGAAAAAATGAATCGTCCAGACGGCACCACCATCTACTCTTCCGGATGGATCGCCTGTGTCGGTAGCAAATTCCAAAAAGATCATCCTGATTCAAAAGAAGCCTTTTTCAATGACATGATGAAACTCTCAGGATATCGTAGCGATCCGGAATGCATTAAAGTTTACGCAGAAGAAGCCGGAGACGGAGTTGACTGGTTGGCAAGCCATGGCACGCCTTTTTATCTTTGGGAAAATCTTCCTGCGCCTGAACTCTCACGGTGTCTGATTTCACCGGGAGACGGAATCACTGGAGGATCTCAATTAGTTCGCTGTGTTTTAAAGGCTTTGGAAAAGAAAGGTGTGCCTATTCACTACAACACCAAAGCTATCGAATTAATTACTGACGACTTATTGAATGTCAAGGGTGTGGTCTGTCTTACAAAAGACAAAAGAATTGAATACTTAGCAAAAGGCGGAGTCATTCTCACCACCGGCGGGTATGCGGCAAACCAAGCCATGGTCACTCAATACATTGGTCCATGGGCTTCCAGATTGGTCTTGCGCGGTTCTCCTTGGATTACAGGAGAGAACATCACAATGACTCAGAAGGTCATGGCTAAATTGGTAAATCTCGATCAATTTTATGCTGGTCCGATGACACCGACTGGCAAAGCTAATCCATCTCCTCTAATGCACGCAGGCTACGGCATCCAAGTTAACAGTCAAGGAAAACGATTTGTAGAAGAAACTTGGCTTCAGGTTCCGAAGGCGAAAGCAATAGCTGAACGGACTCCTGACAACATCTCTTATATGTTGATCGGCCAGGATGCTGATAAGAATGCCAATATCCTTACAAATACTTTGACACGTTTCCGTCGTCTTGGTTACGAAGTTCCTTCAGGAAATACCATTGAAGAAGTTGCGAAAAAAGCTGGTGTTCCCGTTAAAAACCTTTTAGCAACCGTTAAAGAATTTAACGCAGCTGTCAAAAAAGGGAAATGCAAAGATCTTGTTCCTCCTTATGCCTATGATGAGCCTCATGCGCTTGAAACTGGGCCTTATTACATGATTCCAGCCGCAGGTGGCATCGCTAGTACTTTTGGCGGACCGAAAATCAATGGAAAAGCGGAAGTAGTAAACACAGAAAACCGTCCTATTCCAGGGCTCTATGCTGCTGGAGCTGCAGCTGGCGGAGTTTGGTATCAGGATGATATCGGCGGCAACCAATTAGGCGGCTGCATGGTATTCGGACGCGTCGCTGGAAGAAATGCCGCTCTCAGAGCAAAGGAACAACACTAAGGAGTAAAAAATGCGAAAAAATTTAATTCTTCTCTTAGGTTCGCTTTTAATTGCTTTGCCGGTAATGGCCCAAAATACATTCCTCGCCGACAGGCATGTAACGAAGAACATTAATTGCACTGCATGTCACGAATCTCAAACACCAGCTCCAGGAGCACAAGTCACTTCTGGGAAGTGCATACAGTGTCACGGAACTTTAGAAAATATTGCAGTTAAGACAGAAAACAAAAAACTTGATCCAGATCCTCATTACAATCATTTAGTCAATACTGATTGTCAAGAATGTCACAAAGGACATGGGCAAAGTACAAACGTTTGCGCCAACTGTCATAACTTACAGTACAAAGTTCCATAGAAATGTCAAAAGCCTTCCCAGCTAAATGGCCAAAAGAATTTGATCCGGATTCCTCTTCAATCTCAGCTGAATCTTTCTTCATTGAGCAGATAACAGAAGAATCCACATCTCCAAAGCTGCATCGGCACACAACCGGACAGCTCAGCATAACTTTGTATGGTCAAGCTGGGATTGTGCTTAGAGAAGGATATTGGGGCGTCCCGGCTGCTTGCGCCGCTTGGTGTCCGGCCGGGACCTACCATTGCGGCGTGTTAACCTCAAACACTCAAGTCCTTTATGCTCACTTTGCTCCTGATTTTTCTTCCAAGCTCCCAAGCGTTCCTCATCGGCTCGTGCTGAACTCCATGACGATGGAAATGCTTAAACACGTGACGCAAAAGAAATTAAAGTACGGTGATTCCGAACATTCAAACAAGATCTGGGAAGTGATAGTACAAGAGCTGTCCCAGTCAACGATTTTGCCAAAAATCTTTGCACCGCTTCCTTTGAACTTTGAGCTTCGCCGTTTGACAGAACAATTTATCGACGATCCCGAGTATAGAAACAAAACAGCAACGGAAGTTGCGAAAACTATGAACATCTCCGAGCGGACACTGAGGAGGCGCCTTCTTGAAAGTACCGGACTAACTTATGCGGAGTGGATCGTACAAATCAAATTGTGGGCCGGAATAGTCGAATTAAGAAAAGGAAAAACTGTTGAAGAATCTTCATACGCAGCAGGATTTCTGAATCCTTCCTCATTCATTGTTGCATTCAAAAAAGTATTTGGAATGACTCCGAGTCACTTCAAACGGACTCTTTAGTCCTCTTTGTACTACCAATAGCTAGTTCAAAAGAACATCAGCTATTATTTAGACAAATCTTTCACTTCAATAAGATATTTCCGATCAAATAGTTGGCAATGTCAAATATTGTGTACTTTCGCGCCTACTGAACTACAAGTTAAGAAATTTATTCTCCTCGGCAGCCCCTATAGAACAAGCTTCCCCGCCATTTTGAAAGCGGTAAGTTTGCCAAACATTTCAACATAATTTCTGTCTCTTCTTTTTTTCTTCTTGGTCAAAAGATAATTGCTGTTTTAGCACTTGAATGCCCGTATTGCTTCCCTCCTAGGCTGCAAAGTTTTTCAGCCTTCTAAAATCAGTAGGACTTTTGGTGTAGTGGCAGTATGAATATCCGAACTATAGGCTTACTTCTCGGCGTCGCCTCAGGAATATTGTGGGGTTTGATGGATGTTGCCTCTCAATATCTTCTTCATAATTGTCACATGGAACCTGGCGCCTTCATTTCTTTAACAATGGTCGTCACCTCAGCGGTTCTTATTTCTTATTGTTTAATAACAAGGGCGCAAAAGCTATTTGTTCCTTTTCACTCTGTGAAAAGTTCTTTTAGCCTATTAGTATTTGGTTCTCTTATTCTTGCAACAGAAGTCGCTTTTTTTACATGCGTCAAGGGTACAAATGCAGCAACTGCGGCTGTTCTAGCCTCAAATCGCCCATTTTTTATCATGCTGCTGCTTTGTTTCATTGGGACACTCCCAACAATCAAACAATTTTTATGCAGCTTGTTGGCCGTAACTGGAATTGCGTTATTAGTCACAAAGGGCAGTTTTTCCAGCTTAACATTCAACGCAGTGGATACTTTGATTGGCTTAGGTGCTCCTTTTTTCAGCGCCTGTTATACATTACAGTCTCGGGGGCTCATCGATCATTTTGACCCACTCGTTGTTATGGCATGGGCTATGACTATAGCGACCGTTCTTGCAAACTGCTACATCCCTTTTTGGACTATTCAGTTGGAATGGTCTCCCATGGCAATAATGGCTATTTTATGTGTAAGCATCGTAGGACACATCCTTGCCTACCTCTGCTTCTTGCTAAGTGCGAGCAAGATAAATCCAACGGTAACCGGGGTTCTCGAAACAGTAGAGCCTTTAACGGCCGTGACCTTATCTTATATTCTGTTCAAGATTTCGTTAGATAATGCCATGATCGGAGGAGCGATTTTGATCCTTCTTGCTGTTAGCATTCTCGGTTTTACCCATCGAAGGAAATCTTCACAACGACCTAAAAAAACTAACATCGCCTAAGGAGCTCAACCTCTGAGGAGATTCTAACAAGGGGTAAAAAAAAGCCCCCGTTATTGGAGGCTTGCGGTTTCAGTCAAGTATTACTGAACTTTAATTTCGACATCGACGCCTGCTGGCAAGTCGAGTTTCATCAAAGCGTCAACTGTTTTGTCAGTCGGATCAATGATGTCCATCAATCTTTGATGAGTTCTGATTTCAAGCTGATCACGGCTTGTTTTGTTGACGTGTGGGCTGCGGAGAATATCAAAACGCTGAATTCTTGTAGGAAGAGGAACTGGACCTCTTACTAAAGCGCCAGTTCTCTTGGCTGTGTCAACAATCTCAAGTGCGGATTGATCGATCAACTTGTAATCAAATGCCTTGAGGCGAATACGAATGCGTTGGCTTTGCATTATTTATCCTTTAAAGAGCGAGGGGTCAGAAGCCATTTCTGACCCGCGAAATTACTTGACTAATTAACCTTCGATCTTGGAGACAACACCAGCACCAACTGTGTGGCCGCCTTCACGAATAGCGAAACGAAGACCTTCTTCCATAGCGATCGGTGCAATCAACTGTACGTCCATACGAATGTTGTCGCCTGGCATAACCATTTCAACGCCTTCCGGCAATTGGATTGTGCCTGTTACGTCGGTTGTACGGAAGTAGAACTGCGGACGATAGCCTTTGAAGAACGGGGTATGACGGCCGCCTTCTTCTTTGCTCAATACGTACACTTCAGCCTGGAATTCTGTATGCGGTGTGATTGTGCCTGGTTTGGCCAATACCTGTCCGCGCTCAACTTCTTCACGCTTTGTACCGCGAAGAAGAATACCGACGTTGTCGCCTGCCTGACCTTGGTCAAGAAGCTTACGGAACATTTCAACGCCTGTGCAGGTTGTCTTTGTTGTCGGACGAAGACCAACGATTTCAATTTCGTCGCCAACTTTGATTACTCCGCGTTCTACACGGCCTGTTACTACTGTACCGCGGCCGGAGATGGAGAATACGTCTTCAACAGGCTTAAGGAATGGCTGGTCTATAGCACGTTCCGGTGTCGGAATGTAGGTGTCAAGGGTGTCAGCCAATTTAAGAATGGATTCTTCACCCATCGGGCCTTTGTCGCCGTCGAGAGCCATACGAGCAGAACCCTTGATGATTGGAATATCATCGCCTGGGAAGTCGTAGTTGCTCAACAATTCGCGAACTTCCATCTCTACCAATTCAAGAAGTTCTTCGTCGTCAACCAAGTCGCACTTGTTCATGTAAACGATAATGTAAGGTACGCCTACCTGACGGGCAAGAAGAATGTGTTCACGAGTCTGCGGCATTGGACCGTCAGCAGCGGAAACAACCAAAATTGCGCCGTCCATCTGAGCAGCACCGGTAATCATGTTCTTAACATAGTCAGCGTGGCCCGGGCAGTCAACGTGGGCATAGTGACGATGTTCTGTTTCGTATTCAACGTGAGCTGTATTAATAGTAATACCACGAGCTCTTTCTTCAGGAGCAGCATCGATCTGGTCGTATGCTTTTGCTTCGCCGCCGAACTTCTGGGAAAGAACGGAAGTAATAGCAGCTGTAAGAGTTGTCTTACCGTGGTCAACGTGACCAATAGTACCAACGTTTACGTGGGGCTTGGTACGTTCATACTTTTCTTTTGCCATTTCTGGATCCTTTTAATTCAAATCTGGATAAAAACTTTATTACTTAGCTTTTGCTTCAATAACTGCTTCAGCAACTGTCTTAGGAGCTTCAGCATAGTGCTTGAATTCCATGGTGTAAGAAGCACGGCCTTGTGTTAAGGAACGCAGCTGAGTGGCGTAACCAAACATTTCGGACAGTGGAACTTCTGCCTTAACAGCTTTTCCGCCGCCAGGAAGATCTTCCATACCCTGAATCATGCCGCGGCGGGAGGACAAATCGCCCATCACGTCGCCCATCTTTTCTTCAGGGGTTTCTACCTCAACAGCCATAATCGGTTCAAGAAGAACTGGTTGAGCTTGTCTCATACCTTCCTTGAATGCCATGGAGCCGGCCATCTTAAAGGCATTTTCGTTGGAGTCCACTTCGTGGTAAGAACCAAAATGCAATGTGGCTTTGACGTCAACTACTGGATAGCCAGCGAGAACGCCGGACTTCATTGTATCTTCAATACCTTTTTCTACAGCCGGGATGTATTCGCGTGGAACAACACCGCCCTTGATGGCATCAACGAATTCGTAGCCTTTGCCCGGATTCGGTTCAAGCTTGAGAACAACGTGACCATACTGACCACGGCCACCGGACTGTTTAACGAACTTGGCTTCAGCATTTTCGGCAACACCGCGGATTGTTTCACGATAGGCAACCTGCGGTTTTCCGACTGTTGCTTCAACATTGAATTCTCTGCGCATACGATCAACAAGAATATCCAAGTGAAGTTCGCCCATACCGGAAATAATGGTCTGACCGCTTTCCTCATCAGTCTTGACTCTGAAGGAAGGATCTTCCTGAGCCAAACGGTTCAAAGCGATACCCATCTTTTCTTGGTCAGCCTTTGTCTTTGGCTCAACAGCCTGAGAAATAACAGGCTCTGGGAATTCCATTTTTTCAAGAATGATAGGATGCTCGATAGAGCACAATGTATCGCCAGTAGTAACTTCTTTAAGACCAACGGCAGCTGCGATATCGCCGGAAAGAACTTCTTTAATTTCTTTACGTTCGTTAGCGTGCATCTGAAGCAAACGGCCGATTCTTTCTTTCTTGTTCTTGACGGAATTAAGAACAGTGTCACCGGAATTTACAACGCCGGAGTAAACACGCAAGAATGTGAGCTGGCCCACATAAGGGTCAGTCATAATCTTGAAAGCAAGGCAAGAGAACGGGGCTTTGTCGTCAGCCTTTCTGGTAGCTGGCTCGTCTGTATCCGGATCGATACCTTCAACATCAGGAATGTCCACTGGGCTCGGAAGCAGTTCAATGACAGCATCGAGCATTCTCTGAACGCCTTTGTTCTTGAATGCAGTACCGCAAAGCATCGGCTGAATTTCGCCTGCAATAGTACGCATTCTCAAGCCTTTGATAATGTCAGCCTCAGAAAGATCTTCACCACCAAGGTACTTATCCATTAATTCTTCGTTGGCCTCAGCAGCAGCTTCGACCATGTAGCTGCGCCATTTAGCTGCTTCTGCCTTCAATTCTTCAGGAATTTCTTCGAAGGTGAACTTCATTCCTTGGGAAGCATCATCCCAAATAATGGCTTTCATCTTGGCCAAATCGATAACGCCTTTGAATGTATCTTCAGCGCCGATTGGAATAACGATCGGTACAGGATTTCCTTTAAGACGGGTCTTCATCTGGTCAAATACTTTGTAGAAATTTGCACCAGTACGGTCCATCTTGTTTACGAAAGCAAGACGTGGAACTTTGTATTTGTTAGCCTGACGCCAAACAGTTTCGGACTGAGGCTGTACACCACCTACAGCGCAGTAGACCATGCAGGCGCCGTCGAGAACACGCATGGAACGCTCGACTTCAACTGTAAAGTCAACGTGTCCCGGGGTATCAATAATATTGATACGGTGTTCCGGATGATTCATGTCCATACCGCGCCAGAAAGCTGTTGTAGCAGCAGATGTAATGGTGATACCACGTTCCTGTTCCTGCTCCATCCAGTCCATGGTAGCGGCTCCGTCATGTACTTCGCCAATCTTGTGGTTTACACCGGTATAGAACAAAATACGTTCAGTAGTGGTTGTCTTTCCTGCGTCAATGTGGGCGGAAATACCGATGTTGCGATAGCGCTCAATCGGAGTTTTACGAGCCATGTTATCTACCTCTAATTAGGGGAAGGAAAGCCTCCCCCAGTTTCTAAAATTAGTTAAAACGGAAATGAGAGAAGGCCTTGTTGGCTTCAGCCATACGATGGACTTCTTCACGTTTCTTCATAGCGCCGCCACGGCCTTCGGAAGCGTCAATGAGCTCACCAGCCAAACGCTGCGGCATAGATTTTTCGCTTCTGCCTTTGGCAGCTTCGCGCAACCAGCGCATAGCCAATGCCAAACGGCGAACTGGACGGACTTCAACCGGAACCTGGTAGTTAGCTCCACCAACACGGCGGGACTTAACTTCAACCAACGGACGAACATTGTTCAGGGCGGTTGTAAATACTTCTAATGGATCTTTTCCAGACTTTGTCTGAATTTCTTCTAATGCGCCATACACGATTCTTTCTGCCACGGCTTTCTTGCCATCAAGCATGATCATGTTGACGAATTTTGTGATTTCTACAGAACCAAACTTTGGATCTGGTAATACTTCACGTTTTGGTACTTCGCGACGACGGGGCATTTTTACCTCAATTCTGTCTTCAGTCAGTTAAAAAATTATGCAATTCCAGTGAATTGCGACTTACTCGGTCATAAAAAGTGACCGTATCCCGGGTGCGAGCCGGTTAAGCCTTCTTGGGGCGCTTTGCGCCATACTTGGAGCGAGATTGCTTACGATCCTTGACACCTTGTGTATCAAGAGAACCGCGTACAACGTGGTAACGAACACCTGGCAAGTCTTTTACACGGCCGCCACGAATAAGAACAACGCTGTGTTCCTGGAGGTTGTGGCCTTCACCGCCGATGTAGGAAATGACTTCGATACCGTTGGTTAAACGTACCTTAGCAACTTTACGAAGAGCAGAGTTTGGCTTCTTCGGAGTTGTTGTGTATACACGGGTGCAAACGCCGCGCTTTTGCGGGCAGTTCTTGAGCGCAGGGCTCTTGCTCTTCTCGATAGCTCTCTCACGAGGCTTACGCACTAATTGGTTAATGGTCGGCATATAGTCCGTAACGATTAGAAAAACCACTCAAAGAGTGGGGGTTAGAAAAAATACTTTTAGGGGAGCTGCGCCGGATCGCGCATTTAGAACTGGCTGAGTAGCCTCTCAAAGAACGCGGATCCCGTCGCGGGTTTCCAAAAAAGTGCTGTATTTTCCCTCTTTCTTTAAAAAAAGTCAAATGAATTCAACGATGAATTTTAAGATTCATTATTTTTTTACAAATTCAACGAAAAACTTTTGACTTCCGTAAAAAAAGCCGGGCATCAAAACCCGGCTTTTTTCACGATCTAAACACGATTATGAGTGAGATGTTGTATGGTCAGTCACATTTGCTGGATCCGGTCTCTTTACGAGGTTTTCATTCGGATCTTCATACATTCTATCGCGATTCATAATCTCGTTATCGTAAGGGAACGGATCCTTCTGGTGGCGAGCCTTATGATAAGCAAGACCAGTACCGGCTGGAATCAAACGACCTACGATAACGTTTTCCTTCAGACCTCTGAGTTCGTCACGTTTGCCCATAATAGCGGCTTCCGTAAGAACGCGAGTTGTTTCCTGGAAGGATGCAGCAGAAATGAAGGAGTCTGTAGACAAGCTGGCCTTAGTGATACCAAGGAGGAGGTTGTCATAGGCTGCCGGACGTTTGCCTTCGGCAAGCATCTTTTCGTTTTCATCGAGCATTTCGCTGCGCTCTACCTGTTCACCGTTAATGAACTTGGTATCGCCTGAATCGGTAATGATAACTCTTCTAAGCATCTGACGAACAATCACTTCAATATGCTTATCGCTAATCTTCACACCTTGCAGTCGGTAAACATCCTGAACTTCATCAACAACGTAACGAGCCAAGGCTTCGATTCCGTTCAAACGAAGGATGTCATGCGGATCGGCTGGACCATCAACAATGACTTCGCCTTTGTGAACAACTTGACCGTCGTGAACAAGAATTGTCTTATCCTTAGGAATCAGGAATTCATGTTCCTTACCTTCAGTATCCGTAATGATGAGACGTTGTTTGCCCTTAGTTTCTTTGCCGAAGGTAACGGTACCGCTGGCTTCTGCCAAAACACCAGCATCCTTCGGAGAACGAGCTTCGAACAACTCAGCAACGCGCGGCAAACCGCCGGTAATATCACGAGTCTTCTGGCTTTCTGTCGGGATTCTGGCTAAAACGTCACCAACGCTTGCCTTATCACCGTCATGGACCGTAATAAGAGCGCCGACTGGAAGCTGAATACTTACAGGGTGTTCTGTTCCAGGAATCTTGACAAGATCTCCATTGGCATCCAACAACTGGATCATTGGACGGCCAATCTTACTGGAGGCAGAGTGTTTGCCTTCGATAACAACCAAAGAGCTTAAACCGGTAACTTCATCAACCTGGCTCTTAACGGTTACGTTATCGATAACATTGGCGAACCTAACGATACCTGCGTATTCGGTAACGATAGGACGGGTCAGAGGATCCCAATTGGCGAGCTCAGTACCGACCTTGACTTCTTGACCGTCGATAGCGAGCAAGTTAGCGCCGTAAGGAATCTTATGACGTTCTTTTTCACGGCCGTTCACACCTTCGATAACGATTTCACCGGAACGAGAGATCACAACTTTATTGCCCTTCTCGCCGGTCACGTATCTCATAGAGCTTGTGAAGCGAACCGTACCTGCAGACTTGGTTTCAACGTTGCTGGCAACAGCTGTACGAGAAGCTGCACCACCAATGTGGAAGGTACGCATGGTCAGCTGGGTACCCGGCTCACCGATGGACTGAGCAGCAATAACACCAACTGCTTCACCAGTATTGACCAAGGTTCCGCGGCCAAGATCACGGCCGTAGCATTTAGCACATAAACCGTAACGTGTTTCACAGGTTAGCGGAGTGCGAACCATCATTTCGTCGATACCAAGCTTAGTAATGGTGTCGACATCATCTTCAGTAATGAGATGGCCGGCTTCAAATACAACTTCCTGAGTATCCGGATTAAGAACGTCTTGAGCTACTACACGGCCTAATACACGGTCGCCTAAAGCTTCAACGACGTCACCGCCCTCAACCAGGGCTTTCATAATCACACCGTGATGAGTACCGCAATCATCTTCAGTAACTACTAAGTCTTGAGTTACGTCGACAAGACGACGTGTCAAGTAACCGGAGTTAGCGGTCTTCAAAGCGGTATCAGCCAAACCTTTACGTGCACCGTGAGTCGAAACGAAGTACTGCAGAACGTTCAATCCTTCACGGAAGTTTGCGGTAATCGGAGTTTCAATAATGGAACCGTCTGGTTTAGCCATCAAACCACGCATACCGGCTAACTGACGAATCTGAGCAGCAGAACCGCGGGCACCGGAGTCGGCCATCATGTAGATAGAGTTGAACGACTCTTGTGTAGTCTTGTTGCCATGACGATCGATAACAGGTTCCTTGGAAATTTCTTCCATCATGACCTTACCGACCTGGTCGGAAGTTCTGCCCCAAATATCAACCACTTTGTTGTAGCGTTCGCCGGAAGTTACGAGACCGGAAGTATATTGAGCTTCGATTTCTTTAACTTCCTGCTCTGCTTCGTGAACCAGTTTATTCTTTGCCTCAGGAACAATCATGTCGCCGATAGCGATTGATAACCCGCCGATAGTAGCTAAGTGATAGCCTCTTTGCATGAGTTTGTCAGCAAAGATAACAGTTTCCCTTAATCCGCAACGGCGGAAAGCCATATTAATCAGCTTGGCGATCTCTTTCTTCTTCAAAGTCTTGTTAAGAACTTCGAAAGACAGTCCCGGAGGAAGAATTTCCGACAATAAAGCACGTCCGGCTGTAGTTTCATAACGAACCATGCGCGGTGTCTTTGTGCCGTCTTCTGCGACGTCGTATTCCTTAATTCTTACTGTGCAGCGAGTCTGGAGTTCAATAACCTTATTGGCCAAGGCTCTCTCGACTTCACCGATATCAGCAAAAAACATACCCTCTCCCTTGGCATTAATGCGGGAGCGGGTGGAGTAGTACAGACCCAAAACGATATCCTGAGAAGGAACGATAGAAGGATCTCCGTTTGCCGGGAACAGAACGTTATTAGAAGCGAGCATTAAGGAGCGTGCTTCTAACTGAGCCTCTAAAGAAAGTGGAACGTGCACAGCCATCTGGTCACCGTCGAAGTCAGCGTTAAAAGCTGCGCAAACGAGCGGATGAAGCTGGATAGCTTTACCTTCGATCAAAAGTGGTTCAAAGGCCTGAATACCAAGTCTGTGAAGTGTCGGCGCACGGTTAAGCATTACCGGATGTTCGTAAATAACTTCTTCAAGAATGTCCCAAACAACCGGTTCTTGATTTTCCACCATCTTCTTAGCTGCCTTGATAGTGGTAGCTAAGCCGCGGCTTTCCAATTTGTTGAAGATGAACGGCTTGAACAATTCAAGGGCCATCAGCTTTGGAAGACCGCACTGATGAAGTTTGAGGTACGGACCGACGGTAATCACAGAACGTCCAGAGTAGTCAACACGCTTACCCAACAAGTTCTGACGGAAACGGCCGCCCTTACCCTTGATCATGTCAGCCAAGGATTTGAGAGGACGCTTAGAGGGTCCAGACATGGCCTTACCGCGTCTGCCATTATCGAGCAAGGAGTCGACAGCTTCCTGAAGCATACGCTTTTCGTTGCGGACGATAATGTCCGGAGCCTTGAGCTCAAGAAGTTTCTTTAGGCGGTTATTGCGGTTAATGACTCTTCTATACAAATCATTTAAATCGCTGGTAGCGAATCTGCCGCCGTCCAATGGAACCAATGGACGCAGATCAGGCGGAAGAACCGGAAGGACTTCCATGACCATCCATTCGGGCTTAATGCCGGAGCGCTGGAATCCTTCCAGTACTTTCAAGCGCTTAGCGATCTTCTTGAGCTTGGCTTCCGAGGTTGTTTCCTGGAGCTCCTGGCGAAGAGTATGAACTTCTTCATCGATGTTGATAGAAGAAAGCAATTCACGGATAGCTTCAGCTCCCATCATTGCCTTAAATTCGTCGCCGTATTCTTCTGTCTTAGCAAAGTAATCGTCTTCAGTCATCAACTGGCCGCGTTTAAGCTCAGTCATGCCTGGATCAACAACGATATATGCTTCGAAGTAAAGAACTCTTTCGATATCTCTCAATGGGATATCCAGAACCATACCCATACGGGACGGCAAGCTCTTTAAGAACCAAATATGTGCAACTGGACTGGCCAATTCAATATGGCCCATACGTTCACGTCTAACTTTAGACAATGTGACTTCGACACCGCATTTTTCGCAGATAATGCCTTGATGCTTGAGTCTCTTGTACTTTCCGCAAAGACATTCGTAGTCTTTAACCGGTCCGAAAATCTTTGCACAGAATAGACCATCACGTTCCGGTTTGAAAGTCCTGTAGTTAATTGTCTCAGGTTTTTTAACTTCACCATAAGACCAAGAACGAATCTTTTCCGGAGACGCAATTCCAATCTTGATTGCGTCAAACGGTTCGTCCTGATTGGGCTTTGTGAGTAGAGATGTTATTGAATTTGCCATAATTACTTAGTATCCCTGTCCCGGTGAAGATCGATATCAATACCGAGTGAGCGAATTTCTTTAACCAATACGTTGAAAGATTCCGGCATGCCGGCATCAATTACTTGGTCACCTTTAACAATATTTTCGTAAAGTTTTGTACGGCCTGTAACGTCGTCAGACTTCACAGTCAGCATTTCTTGCAGCACGTAGCTGGCACCGTAAGCTTCCAATGCCCAGACTTCCATTTCACCGAATCTCTGACCGCCGAATTGTGCCTTACCGCCTAACGGCTGTTGTGTAACCAAAGAGTACGGTCCAGTTGAACGAGCATGCATCTTATCGTCAACTAAATGGTGCAGCTTGAGGTAGTGCATAACGCCAACGGTAACCGGTCTGTCGAACGGTTCACCAGTTCTGCCGTCAAACAGCTGAGCTTGAGTCTTGGACGGTGTGAGCTGCAGTTTCTTTGCAGTTTCATCCGGGAACGCCAAATTCAGCATTTCCTTAATGTCTTCTTCGCTTGCGCCATCGAAAACAGGTGTTGCAAACGGAACGCCTTTTCTCAAATGCTTAGCAAGATCGATGATTTCGTCATCTGTCAGAGAATCCAAATCCTCTTTCTTACCACTGCGGTTGTAGATTTCTGCCAAGAATTCTCTTAACTGACCTACCTGCTTAGTTCTTTCTTGCTTGAGCATTTCTTCAATTCTCCAGCCCAAGCCGAAAGCAGCCCATCCTAAGTGAACTTCGAGAACCTGACCGATGTTCATACGTGATGGAACACCTAACGGGTTCAAAACGATGTCTACCGGACGTCCGTCTGCCATGTAAGGCATATCTTCAACTCGAGTGATGCGAGAGACCACACCTTTGTTTCCGTGACGGCCAGCCATCTTGTCGCCTGGCTGCAGTCTGCGTTTAACAGCGATGTAAACCTTCACCATCTTCTGAACGCCGGCAGGAAGCTCATCGCCCTGGGTGAGTTTCTTTCTCTTTTCCTCGAAAGCCTCATTGAATTCTTTTCTCTTTTCTTCGAGAGAAACACGTACATCTTCGAGAACTTTCTGAAGTTCGCCGTCAGCCAAACGAATATCGAACCACAAATGCGGATTTGTATTATCAAGATATTCTTGAGTAATCTTCTTGTTCTTAGTCAAGCCGTTTGCACCGCCCTGCGCAACTGCGCCAATCAACTGACGTTTCAAACGTTCAAACGCATCATTTTCAACGATACGGAGCTGATCGTTAAGGTTAGTTCTGTAGCGTTTCAAAGCTTCATCGATAATGGACTGAGCACGCTTGTCTCTTTCGATGCCCTCTCTTGTGAAGACCTGAACATCGATAACTGTGCCGACCATACCGCTTGGAACACGCAATGAAGTATCTTTAACGTCGCTGGCTTTTTCACCGAAGATTGCCTTCAAAAGCTTCTCTTCAGCAGTAAGTGTTGTCTCTCCCTTTGGAGTCACTTTACCAACTAAGACATCACCAGCCTTAACTTCAGCACCGATATAAACGATGCCGGACTCGTCAAGACGGTTAATCTGATTTTCGCTCAAGTTAGAAATATCGCGAGTGATTTCTTCATTGCCGAGCTTTGTGTCGCGAGCAGAAACTGTGAGTTCTTCGATATGAATAGAAGAATATCTGTCATCTGCCACAACTTTTTCGCTCACCATTACAGAGTCTTCGTAGTTGTAGCCGTTCCATGGCATGAAGGCGACAATCATGTTCTGACCCAAAGCGAGTTCGCCTAAGTCAGTTGAGGCGCCGTCAGCAATTACGTCCCCCTTGGAGATCTTGTCGCCAGGATTGACGATAGGACGCTGATTAATATTAGTGCCTTGGTTGGAACGAGTGAACTTCTGCAGGTTGTAGATATCAACACCGACTCTTCCGACTATGTTTTCGTCGTCATTTACACGAACAACAATACGGTTAGCGTCAACGGAATCTACGATTCCTCCTCTTTCGGCCTGAACTGTTGTTCCGGAGTCTACTGCTACGGTTCTTTCGATACCAGTACCTACAACTGGTTTTTCCGGACGCAAACAAGGAACGCCTTGACGCTGCATGTTAGAACCCATCAAAGCACGGTTCGCGTCATCGTGTTCAAGGAACGGAATCAAAGAAGCCGCAACTGACACAATCTGAGCCGGAGCAACGTCCATATATTGAACTCTTTCCGGACGCATCAAAACGAATTCGCCTTTATCACGGCAGCTGACAAGCTCGTCAGTCAAGTTGCCTTCAGAATCCAAAGATGCATTAGCCTGAGCAATAATGTAGCTGCCCTCGTCAATGGCTGACAAGTAAGCAATCTCATTAGTGACTTTTCCGTCAATAACTTTGCGGTACGGTGTTTCCAAGAAGCCGTAGTCATTCAATCTAGCGTAAAGAGCCAGAGAGTTGATCAAACCAATGTTCGGACCTTCAGGTGTTTCAATCGGGCAAACACGACCGTAATGAGTCGGATGAACGTCTCGGACTTCGAAGCCTGCTCTTTCACGTGTCAAACCGCCTGGGCCTAAAGCAGAAATTCTTCTCTTATGGGTAATTTCAGACAATGGGTTAGTCTGATCCATAAATTGGCTCAACTGGGAAGAACCGAAGAATTCTCTGATGGAAGCACTAATCGGTTTGCTGTTGATTAGGTCGTGAGGCATTAAGTTATCAGATTCTGCCTGTCCCAATCTTTCTTTAACAGCACGTTCAACTCTAACAAGACCAGCTCTGAATTGGTTTTCAGTCAATTCACCGACACAGCGAACACGACGGTTGCCTAAGTGGTCAATATCGTCAACAGTACCTTCGCCGTTGCGAAGCTTAACGATGACCTTCATTGTGTCAATGATATCTTCCGGTTCCAATGTCATGGGACCTTCTTCGGTACCACGTTCGAAACGAGAATTGATCTTCATGCGGCCGACTTTCGAAAGATCATAGGTTTCGTTATCGAAGAACAAACGGCGGAACAATGTCTCAACAGCTTCTTCTGTCGGCGGTTCGCCAGGACGCATCATTCTGTAGATTGCAACTCTGGCAGAGAGCTGGTCAGGAGTTTCATCCAAACGAAGAGTATCAGAGATGTACGGACCGCGATTTAACTCGTTGATATAAAGAGTTTCAAATTCAGTGATGCCTTTTTCTTTGAATACTTCTAAAAGCTTTTCTGTGATTTCGTCGTTTGCATTAGCAATAACTTCGCCAGTGTCTTCGTCGTAAATGTTCTTAGCAAGGACTTTGCCAATCAAGAAATCTTCCGGAACCTGAAGTTCAGTGATTCCGAATTTTTCAATGTCTCTGACGTGCTTGGCATTGACGCGTTTGTCTTTGGCAACGATAACCTTGCCATCCTTGTCGGTGATATCGAAGCGGGCAACTTCACCGCGGAGGCGGGAAGGCACGAGAGCCATAGCAAAACCATCAGGGCCCATCGTAAATTTATCGAAATCATAGAACTGAGCAAGGATGCTTTCCGGAGTCATTCCAAGAGCCTTGAGCATGATAGTGCCAGGCATCTTGCGTCTGCGGTCTATACGGAAGTGAAGAATGTCCTTTGCGTCGAACTCAAAATCTAACCATGAACCACGGTAAGGGATGATCCGAGCACTGAACAATTTTTTACCCGAACTATGTGTTTTACCTTTATCATGCTCAAAGAACACACCAGGAGAGCGGTGCAACTGAGAAACGATGACACGTTCGGTACCATTGATGATGAATGAGCCTTTATTGGTCATCAATGGGATTTCGCCCATGTAAACTTCGGACTCTCTAACTTCTTTAACAGAACTTTGTTTTGGAGAGTCCCTGTCGTAAATGACTAAGCGAACTTTTGCGCGCAGTCTTGAGCAATAATTTAAGCCGCGAAGCTGGCATTCGGCAACGTCAAAAATAGGTTCATCCAGAACGTATTCTTGGAATTCAAGTTTTGCCAGACCATTGTGGCTAGTGATAGGGAAAATGGAAGTGAAAGCTCCTTGCAAGCCTTCATCACGACGCTCTGCAGCCGGTACATCCTGCTGGAGGAACTCGCGATAGGAATGCAATTGAGTTTCAAGCAAAGAGGGCACTTCAAGCACGCTCGGACGCTTAGCAAAGCTTTTCCGGATGCGCTTCTTTTCAGTGAACGAGTACGACATGAACACTCCGTTCGGAAGAGACAGTAAAATTCCTAAATCCGTAAATACAAGACACGAATAGCCACGCCGAGTCCCATTATTGGGACTCTCTGCGCGGCAATATTCAGTTTTTCTTGTTTCTACAGTCTTTAGAAGACTTCGTATATATCTTAAAAATCAGACACATACGAAGGATTCTAAAATCCGACCCCGTTGAAAAGAACGGAGTCGGAGATTATACATGAAGAATTACTTCAATTCAACCTTAGCACCGGCTGCTTCGAGTTTCTTCTTAGCTTCTTCAGCTTCAGCCTTCGGCAAGCCTTCCTTAACAGCCTTAGGAGCGGACTCTACGAGTTCCTTAGCTTCCTTCAAGCCGAGACCTGTCAATTCACGAACAGCCTTAATTGTAGCTACCTTGTTAGCGCCGATTTCAGCGAGAACGACGTCAAATTCAGACTTTTCTTCTGCAGGAGCAGCAGCGCCAGCAGCAGGAGCAGCAACTGCAACAGCGGCAGCAGCAGCGGAAACGCCGAATTTTTCTTCCATCATTTTGATGAGTTCGGAAACTTCAAGGACGGACATGGACGCGATTGCGTCAAGGATTTCTTCTTTGGACAAAGCCATTTTTAACTCCAAATACGTTGTGTATAAATAAAAAATTTAATTCAAAATCAGGCGGCGGCCTGTTTGGCATCGCGCACTGCAGCAACTGTTCTTGTCAAACGTGCAGGTACTTCATTGAGTGTACGGACGAACTTAGCAACTGGTTCGTTCATAGTAGCCATCAACTTAGCCAAGAGTTCTTCTCTGCTTGGCATAGAGGCCAGCTGCTTAACACCTTCAACATCGAGGACGTTGTTAGGCATTGCACCGGCTTTGATGACAAGCTTTTGATTTGTCTTAGCAAAGTCAGACATCACTTTGGCTGCTGAAACTGGATCAGAGGAGAAGCCGTAAACGAGGGGACCAACGAATTGATCAGAAAGTCCCTCAAACGGAGTTCCTTGAACAGCTCTTCTAGCCAGAGTGTTCTTAAGTACACGCAACTTAACACCTTTTTTACGTGCTTCTGCACGTAATTGAGTAGCTGCATCTACGGTCAGCCCACGGAATTCAGCAATAACAAGACCTTCAGTATCAGCAACGATTTCGCTGATTTCTTTGATCATGTCAGCCTTTTCTTGTCTATTAAGACCCATGGTCTGCTCCACTCAGAGGTGCTGAATAACTCAGCACCGGTTCAACATAACCGGCTCGCTCCGAGAGCCTAACAATTCTGCCTCCTTCGGAGGACACAACGCAGAATCTCTCTTCGGTTGCCATCTGCGCCGGACAACTAATGTTATTTAAGGGTTGACACCTTCCGGCGGTCTTTGATAGCTACAGTCTCCTAAGAGACTGTAACCCAAAGTTCTTTACTTCTAGGCGAAAACCTATTAAGCAAGTGTCTGAACATCAACCTTGACGCCAGGGCCCATGGTTGAAGAAACAGCCAACTTACGGAGGTAAACACCTTTAGATGAAGCTGGTTTAGCTTTGTTCAAAGCTTCGATAAGAGCCTTGACGTTAGCCAACAATTTATCGGCTTCAAAAGAAGCACGACCAACTGGGGCGTGAATAATACCAGCTTTGTCAGCTCTAAACTGTACTTGACCTGCCTTAGCATTCTTAACAGCTTGAGCAACATTTGGTGTAACGGTTCCAACTTTCGGATTAGGCATTAATCCGCGAGGACCGAGGATCTGACCTAACTGACCGACAAAACGCATAGCGCTTGGTTCGGCAATAACAACGTCAAAGTCGAGGTTGCCGCCTTTAACGGAAGCAACGAGATCTTCCAAACCGACGATGTCAGCACCAGCTTCTTTTGCAGCTTCAGCAGCAGCGCCCTGAGCAAAAACTGCTACTCTAACTGTCTTGCCAGTACCGGCAGGCATAACAACTGCACCGCGAACAGCCTGGTCGCTCTTACGAGGATCGATACCGAGCTGAACTGCAACGTCAACAGATTCATCGAACTTAGCATTGGCAAGAGCCTTAACTAATTCGAGAGCTTCGTTGATGGAATAGAATTTTTGAGCTTCAACTTTGGAGTTGTTCTCTTTTTCACGCTTTCCAAGTTTTGCCATTATTTCACTCCTTCAACCGTAATACCCATGGAACGTGCGCTTCCAGCGATTGTACGCACAGCGGCGTCCATATCAGCAGCGGTCAAGTCAGGCATCTTGGTCTTTGCGATTTCTTCTGCCTGTGCACGAGTGATTTTGCCTACTTTGTCTGTATGCGGGCGGGCGGAACCTTTTTGAATCTTAGCGGCTTTCTTGATCAAGATAGTGGCCGGAGGAGTCTTCATGATGAAAGTGAAGCTCTTATCGGCGTACGCAGTGATCACAACAGGAATTGGGAGACCAGGTTCAACACCTTGAGTCTTAGCATTAAATGCCTTGCAGAATTCCATAATGTTGAGGCCGCGCTGACCTAAAGCCGGACCAATCGGAGGAGAAGGATTAGCCTTTCCTGCCGGCACTTGAAGCTTAATAAAGCCTACAATTTTCTTTGCCATTTAATTTCCTTACGGGTAAAAACGCTCTGCTGAGCTCCCCGAGGTTAAGTCCACAAAAAATGTATTTATTCCCGGACTAAGGAATAAATACTAAGAAATCTTTTCAACCTCGTTAAACGCCAATTCAACCGGTGTATCACGGCTGAAAATTGAAACAATAACGATAAGTTTGTTTTTCTCGTAGTTGACTTCGTCGATATAGCCTTCGAAATCAGCAAAAGGACCTGTGATGATTCGAACTTCTTCACCAACTTCAAATTCGAAGCGAGGTCTAGGCGTATCAGCTCTGTCTTCCATTCTTTTCTTGATTTCTTCAATCTCTTTAGAAGGAAGCGGAGTTGGTCTGTTTGCAGAGCCTCCGAGAAAGCCCGTTATTCTAGGCGTATTTTTGACTAAATGCCAAGTCTCGTCGTTCATTAACATGTTAACAAATATGTATCCGGAGTACATACGACGTGTTGACACGCGTTTTTTGCCATCTTTAACTTCGGAAACATCTTCTGTCGGAACCAGGATTTCATCAAAAGCATCTTCTAAACCAGCTCTTTTGATTCTATCTTTAAGTGCAGCTTCGGCACTCTTTTCCATCCCGGAATACGTATGAACAACGTACCACTTTTTATCGCTTGTCATATTTGCCTCCTAGATAAGCAAACGGAGAGCTAAATCGATAAGAGAATCTACCAAGAAAAGGAAGAAAGCAACGACTACAACGAAAGCACAAACGATACCTGTTGTGTTCACTGTTTCTTTTCTGGTCGGCCAAACTACTCTGCGCAGTTCTTCATAAGAAGCTTTACAGTAGGCAGCGAACTCCTTACCGGGTGCGCTAAACCAACCAATAACTGCACCGACAGCGATACAGCCAAGAAGAACGCCAACTCTCACAATAGTCGGCTGATCAGCAAGAAGAGCAAAAGCGAAAACACCGCTCAATGCAATGACAACTGCCACTGCCATTAAAGCGATACCACCTTTAGACTCTACCGGCTTTGCGTTTTGCGTACTCATTCTTTATCTCTCACCGGTTTCCCGGTAAACAAACCGCGATCCACTAAGGGATCGCGGTGTTTTTTATGGCAGGGGCAGAAGGAATCGAACCCTCAACCTACGGTTTTGGAGACCGTCGCTCTGCCAATTGAGCTATACCCCTAAAACTTTTAATTAACCTTCGATCTTGGAGACAACACCAGCACCAACTGTGTGGCCGCCTTCACGAATAGCGAAACGAAGACCTTCTTCCATAGCGATCGGTGCAATCAACTGTACGTCCATACGAATGTTGTCGCCTGGCATAACCATTTCAACGCCTTCCGGCAATTGGATTGTGCCTGTTACGTCGGTTGTACGGAAGTAGAACTGCGGACGATAGCCTTTGAAGAACGGGGTATGACGGCCGCCTTCTTCTTTGCTCAATACGTACACTTCAGCCTGGAATTCTGTATGCGGTGTGATTGTGCCTGGTTTGGCCAATACCTGTCCGCGCTCAACTTCTTCACGCTTTGTACCGCGAAGAAGAATACCGACGTTGTCGCCTGCCTGACCTTGGTCAAGAAGCTTACGGAACATTTCAACGCCTGTGCAGGTTGTCTTTGTTGTCGGACGAAGACCAACGATTTCAATTTCGTCGCCAACTTTGATTACTCCGCGTTCTACACGGCCTGTTACTACTGTACCGCGGCCGGAGATGGAGAATACGTCTTCAACAGGCATAAGGAATGGCTGGTCAATAGCACGTTCCGGTGTCGGAATGTAGCTGTCAAGGGTGTCAGCCAATTTAAGAATGGATTCTTCACCCATCGGGCCTTTGTCGCCGTCGAGAGCCATACGAGCAGAACCCTTGATGATTGGAATATCATCGCCTGGGAAGTCGTAGTTGCTCAACAATTCGCGAACTTCCATCTCTACCAATTCAAGAAGTTCTTCGTCGTCAACCAAGTCGCACTTGTTCATGTAAACGATGATGTAAGGTACGCCTACCTGACGAGCAAGAAGAATGTGTTCACGAGTCTGCGGCATAGGACCGTCAGCAGCGGAAACAACCAAAATTGCGCCGTCCATCTGAGCAGCACCGGTAATCATGTTCTTAACATAGTCAGCGTGGCCCGGGCAGTCAACGTGGGCATAGTGACGATGTTCTGTTTCGTATTCAACGTGAGCTGTATTAATAGTAATACCACGAGCTCTTTCTTCAGGAGCAGCATCGATCTGGTCGTATGCTTTTGCTTCGCCGCCGAACTTCTGGGAAAGAACGGAAGTAATAGCAGCTGTAAGAGTTGTCTTACCATGGTCAACGTGACCGATGGTGCCTACGTTAACATGAGGCTTGGTACGCTCATATTTTTCTTTTGCCATGTGTAGCTCCTGAATTCTGCCTTTGCAGATAATTAAAGAATCTCGTAAATAAATCTGGTGCCCATGACGCGGATTGAACGCGTGACCTCTCCCTTACCAAGGGAGTGCTCTACCACTGAGCCACATGGGCAATGGAGCGGGTGAAGGGAATCGAACCCTCGTCGTAAGCTTGGAAGGCTTCTGCTCTACCATTGAGCTACACCCGCAAAACTAAACAACCTGAGTTACTTTAGTTTTTCTCAGAATACTGGTGGAGGGGGATGGATTCGAACCATCGTAGGCGTGCGCCAACAGATTTACAGTCTGCCCCCTTTAGCCACTCGGGCACCCCTCCTTGTATCAGAGAGTCGGAGATTTTAACAAGTTTTTAAAACTTGTCAAGTCATGCGTCAATTTTTTGAAATACATTGTTTCCTTATGGTGGAGGGGGATGGATTCGAACCATCGTAGGCGTGCGCCAACAGATTTACAGTCTGCCCCCTTTAGCCACTCGGGCACCCCTCCAAAGGAAACCGCTATATTAGCATAGCTTTTTTTACCTTAGCAACTCATATCCAATTCCCGCGAACATCATCATCCAACCTAAGGCAGAGACTTTGCTCAGCCATGGCTTGGTTTTCTGCTCCTGTAAAACTAGATGAGAAATAACTTTATTCTTCTGAACTGGATCTTTAATGTAAGCGTAGGCCGCTATCTGCTCTCCTCTGGAACTGAGCGCCAAGAAAACAAGAGTCAGCCCGAAATCATTTAAGGCCTCTCCCCAAGCTTGATTAGTGAAACCGACTAAACCGTCAGCAAATGTAACAGCTGACAAGATATACAGCACCAAATTCCAATAGTAGGCAACTTTCGTATCTTTGAGTCGGATCTTTTTATTGGAATTATAAAAATTGTTTGGCTTATCCATTTCTACTTTTAATATTTTCTACCGCTGCTTTCGTCCTTGATAACTTCGGCGTCTTCTATTTCTTGTCTTGTTCTGCCGATTCTGGCAGGTCTGCGGAAAGATCGGCCAGAGGCATCGTCCTGATAATTGGTGTCGTATTTATCTTCTACAGGCTCATTCTTATTAAAAACTCCAGCAATCCACCGGGAGGCAGCCAATAAGGCGCAGACTCCGAAGAATCCCAGGAGAAGAGCGCTGATAACCGGAATAACAAACATAGCCAACAGAACCACAACAGCAACTGCAGCCGCTACCCAGATAATTTTCTTAATGGGATAGTTCATCATATTCCTTATAAATTAATGGTCAATACTTGACTGATTGTTAATCTACGTCAATTTAACTCAAATTTAAAAACTTTTTTGTTAAAAAATCCGTCTGCTCGTGAGAGTCCGTCAATATGGAGGCTTTTGAAAAAAGATTCTTGCCGATTCACGTTATACTTGACAACTATCTTTATTTTGGTATTGGTCTTTCTAGACCTTTTTGAGGAAAAAATGACAAGTAATGATTTGATGGTCCTTCCGGACGTTCAATCCTCTCTCGACCGCCGTAATATACCTATTGAAAAAGTTGGAGTAAAAGGGATTAAAGCCCCGATTTTAGTTAAAACCGTTAACGGAGCACAGCACACAGTAGCCGACGTAGAGATGTACGTTTCATTGCCGGCCGATAAAAAAGGGACTCACATGTCCCGCTTCTGGACATTGCTTGAAGGGGTCACTAAACCTTTCTGTCCTACTCTTATGACTGACGTGATGGCACAAATGCTATCTTCCTTGAAAGCTGACGGAGGATACATCAGTCTGTCCTTTCCATTCTTTTTAGAAAAGAATGCTCCCGTCTCCGGCCTTCCAAGCACCATGAACTACCAAGTTCAATTAGTTGCCGAAGCTAAGAACGGCCATATTAAAATTACCCAGAAGGTTGAAGCTCCAGTCACCAGCTTATGTCCTTGCAGTAAAGAAATCAGCAAGTACGGCGCACACAACCAGCGCTCTCTTGTTTCTATTAATGCTGAAGTTGAAACCAATTTGGCCATTGAAAAGCAAATTGAAATGATTGAGTCAGCTGCTTCTTGCCCTGTTTGGGGTCTTTTGAAGCGTTCCGATGAAAAGTACGTCACGGAACATGCCTATGACAATCCTAAGTTTGTTGAAGACTTAGTCAGAGATGTTGCCATCCTCTGCCAGGATGAACCGTCCATTCTCTCCTTTGTTGTCGAAGCCGAGAACTTTGAGTCCATCCATAACCATTCAGCTTTTGCCTCAATTACATTTTCAAAGAAAGTTGAAGAATAAGATAGCGTCCTAAAAAATGCTCAATACTCAGAAAGACTTTATCTCGGGCCTTTTTTCAGAAGCCTTGAAAGAAATTGATGCTCCGGAAACCGCAAAGGTTGTTTTAGAAAAGCCAAAACAAGCCGCCCATGGAGATGTTGCTTGTACAGTTGCGCTGCAATGTGCAAAAGCAATGAAAAAATCTCCTCGTGACATCGCAGCACAGCTCGTTGAGAAAATTAAAACTCAGTCGGGTACTGATAAGTTCTTTAAGAACATCGAAATTGCAGGTCCGGGTTTTATCAACATGACTTTATCCGATTCTGCAAAGCAAGAGGTGGTAAGAGTTGTCTTGGAAGAAGGCAAACGCTTCGGCTGCTTGCCCACAGATAAAAACAAGACCATGTTGATTGAATTTGTGTCTGCGAATCCGACAGGCCCCCTGCATTTAGGACATGCACGTCAGGGCGCACTCGGAGACGTGCTGACTAACCTATATAAGTCTCAAGGTTGGGTTGTCAGCCGTGAGTTCTACTACAACGATGCCGGCGTTCAAATTCAGAAATTGACCGACAGCGTCCAGGCTCGTGCTAAAGAAATTCTAGGTGAAGAAGTTACTTTCCCCGAAGACGGATATCAGGGTGAATACATTCGAGACATTGCTCAAAAGTACCTCAACAAGGAAGGAATCAATGCTTTTGATGGCGAACCTATCCACAGCAGCGGTAATCCCGATGATACGGAAAACATCAGAAAGTACGCTGTTGCCTATTTGAGAAATGAGCAGTACAACGATCTCCAAGCTTTTGGCGTATCTTTTGATAACTATTTCCTCGAGAGCTCTCTTTACAAGGATGGAAGAGTTCAAAACGCTGTGGCAGCCATCGATAAAGCCGGAAAACTTTATGAGAAAGACGGTGCGTTATGGTTTAAATCCACTGATTTCGGTGATGATAAAGACCGTGTTGTGAAAAAAACCGACGGTACCTACACTTATTTTGTGCCCGATGTAGCTTATCACCTCAATAAATTTGAGCGTGGCTACAAGAAAGCTTTAAATATTCAAGGAACCGACCACTTCGGCACTGTTGCTCGCGTACGTGCAGGCATCCAAGCCGCTGCCCCTGCATTCAATTTCGAAGTGCCCAAGGACTTCCCCAATTACCTTCTTCATACTATGCTGCACGTCATTAAGGACGGTCAGGAAGTAAAGATGAGCAAGAGGGCCGGGACCTACGTAACCTTACATGATTTAATAACATGGATTGGCAAAGATGCAGCCCGCTTATTCTTGGTTAATAGGAAAAGCGATGCTGAATTCAATTTAGATATCGATCTTGCCCAAAGTCAGTCTGATGAAAATCCGGTTTACTATCTGCAATATGCCCATGCCCGCATCTGTTCTATTTTTGCGCAGGCTGTAGAAAAAGGCTATGCTGTTCCCACTGAAGAGCAAGCAGCAGGTTATGACCTAAGCGTTCTGACCGCACCTTCTGAGCTTTCTTTGATGAATCTGCTCTCAGACTATCCGAACGTTTTAGCCTCCGCAGCTGCTGAGTTTGCTCCTCACAGCTTAGTAGCTTATTTATCCGATTTAGCTTCTAAATTCCATTCTTTCTACAATTCAGAAAGAGTCTTAGTAGAGGATGATAAGACCAGAAACGCTCGTCTGGCTTTATTGCTGGCAGTCCAGCAGGTCTTTAAAAACGGCCTTGGGATATTGGGAATATCTGCCCCTGAAAGATTAGACAGAGCAGATAAGGAGCAATAAAAATGGCAAACAGATCCGGTTTTGGAACATGGTTCTATGGTTTTTTAGTTGGCGGAGTAATTGGCGTCGGAGCCTGTGCAGCAGCTGCTCTTTTTATCACTAATGCACCAATTCCTTTCATTAATAAGGTGAATCAGGCCAGCGAAAGAATCAATCCTATCGCCAATGGCGCGATTCCGGATCCCAACGCTGCCTTAAGCGGAACTGGGAACTCTCCGGCGAATGCTCCAAAAAGCAAAGTAGTCACTGTTGAGCCGCAATACCCTAACGCTCCTGAAGCCAAAGAGGACGCAAAACAGCCGGCAGCCGAAGAGACCTACCGTTATGTTGTACAAGCTGGGGCCTTCAAAGGAGAAGCTGAAGCTGAGAATCTTCGCGCTGAGCTTGGGCTGCTTGGATTCGAATCAAGAATCATCAAAAGGGTAGAAAACGGAAACACGTGGTATCGAGTTCGTCTTGGCCCCTACGGCACCAACCAAGAGGCGAATGACGTTAAAACACGCTTGATGCAGAACTCGTTCCAGGCAACTGTAGGTCGAGTAAAGTAGCTAACTTAAGTAATATTCATACGCGGTCTTCGGACTGCGTATTTGTATTTAATTCTCGCTTCAGCTCAGTTTACTAGCATTTTCAGATATTTTTAATTAGGTTCAAATATGCTCAGACGTTCAATACTTGCTGTATCTCTCGCGGCTGTTATTCCTATGACAGTTTTTGCATCTGCGGACAAACCTGTTGCCGGAACTGATTACGTTGCTTTAAAAACCCCGGTTCAAACTTCTAATCCTAAGAAGATCGAAGTTCTTACATTTTTTGCTTACACATGCCCGCACTGCTACACCTATGAGAAATCCGTAGAACCATGGGCAGCAAATCTTCCAAACGATGTAGAGTTCAGGAGAATTCCAGTCGCCTGGTCCGATAAAACTAAGCACTTTACTCAGACCTACTATGCATTAGAAGCTCTCAATAAGCTCGATCCTTATCACGACATGATGTTCAATGCTGTCATTAAAGAAGGCAGAGAAATGCCGGATCTCAACAGCGTTGCTGATTTTTTAGCGGCTAATGGCTTAAATAAAGAAGAATTCTTGAAAGCTGCAAACTCTTTCTCGACCAGACTTAACACCGAGAAAGCACGAAAAACCTGGATGGCTTATGACATTGACGGAACCCCATGCAATGCCGTTAATGGCAAATACATCACCGCCCCTCACATGGTTGGTACCCGCGAGGGAGCCATCCAAGTAATGGACTTTTTAATTAATAAAGAAAGAGAACAGAACAAATAGTGCTTTTCTGATCCAAAGAGCTCCTTTACCACTGGGAGCTTTTTTAATTTCTGTTCCTGCAAGACAAAGGCCAAGCCGATTAGAATGATCTCTTTAGGCGGTTACGTCGACTTTCACGGAAATAGATAAATGAACATTTTTCTCACAGGAGCTTCGAGCGGAATTGGAGAAGCTCTCGCAAAAGAATTTGCTTCTAAAGGAGCTACTCTGGGCTTAGTTGCCAGAAGAAAAGAAAAACTAGATGAAATTATCAGCCGGCTGCCACATTCTGACTTGCATAAAGCGATTGTTTGCGACGTCACTGACCGAGAAAAACTTATCGCAGAAGCCCGGAAATTTGACCATGAATGCGGCGGAGTGGACGTAGCAATCGCATGTGCCGGTGTCTCTATCGGTGTTAAAACCCAGTTCAAAGAAGACCTAGAAGTCTTTGATCAGGTCTTCGAAACTAACGTATTGGCTATGGCTTCCACTTTTCATGCGTTCGAAGCCCCAATGATGGAGCGCAAGAGAGGTACACTAGTGGGCATCGCTAGTGTAGCCGGGATACGCGGATTACCAGGAAGTGAGGCTTATTGCGCAAGCAAGTCAGCAGTCATCACTTACTGTGAAAGTCTGCGGGTCGAAATGAAAAAACATGGAGTTGATGTCGTCACTATCTCACCGGGATTTGTAAAAACACCTCTGACTGCCAAAAATCCGTACAAAATGCCTTTCCTTTTAACGCCGGAAGAGTTTGCAAAGGAAGCCGTCAAGGCGATTTTCGAGAAAAAGTCATATGTCACTATTCCGTGGCAGATGGGCATCCTCTCCAAAGTACTTCGAATCATTCCAAATTTTCTGTTCGATAAGATTCTTGCCTCTAGAAAGCAAAAACCCAGAAGAACTGCTTCCTCCAGTTAGCGAAAGGGGATGTTGCAAAATTCCCTCTTCCTAAGAGGAATTTTCACAGCCCTTCTTCTATTGCCTACGAGTATTCTATATAAGAATTATCTCGTTGATTTAAAAACAAACAGAGGGAATCGACCCCTCTGTATGCAATGGTGAAGTGTTCTAAACCAAAGACACTTACCATGGCCTATTTTACCGTTTCTGAGGACTTGCTTTTTTATGCCTGTCCCCTTCCGCTATCTAAGCGTAAAAAACTTGACGCATATTTGTTACTTTTAGAGAAATCATCTGCTGGAAAATACTTGAAGCAGATAAGCTTCGATTCTGAGGCTGACAGGCCAAAAAGAATGGAAAAGAAACGAAAACTACAAACTTACGAGATAGCTAAAAAGGGGTATAGAAAAAAGGGGAAGTGCTAATTCGAAAAATATCGAATTTTGCAACATCCCCTTTCTTTGTCCCGAGGCAGAATTACCTTCTTAGTGCCTCAAAACCTCTTTGAAGGTCCTTTATGAGGTCTTCCGTGTCCTCTAACCCTATTGACAAGCGAAGCATCTTTTCAAATTCGTTCTTTCTACTCTTAGTCCGTTTTCCATAGCTGCGGATCAGCAGGCTTTCGTAGCCGCCCCAAGAATAACCGAGACCAAATAACTGCAAACTATCTAAAAAGGCATCGATAGCCTTGTCTGGCACTTCGTCTTTGAGCTTTACAGCAAATAAAGAAGCGGCTCCAGTAAAGTCTCTTTTCCAGATGGGATACCCAGGATCTTTTTCATGAGCAGGCCATAATATTCTCTCAACTTCCGGCTGCTGCTCCAACCATTGAACAATTTTCTTTGCAGACTGGAACTGATGTTCCATTCTGACTTTTATTGTGCGGATGCCTCGGTGGGCCATATAAACGGTGTCTGCAGAAGCCAGCTGTCCCATCGTCCAGCTGACCTTCTTGACACGCGGCCATGCCCTTGCATTGCAGGTCGCAGTAGACATCAATAAATCTGAGTGTCCGCCAATGTATTTAGTGACAGCATGAATAACAACATCAACACCGACTTTTAAAGGCTGGAAATACAGCGGAGTGGCCCAAGAATTATCAATCATAGTCCAGATATCGTGTTTTTTTGCAACTTGGACAATAGCAGGAACATCTTGCATCTCGAACGAGTGACTTCCTGGACTCTCCATAAAAATGACCCGCGTATTACTGCGGATAAGCTTCTCTATTTCTTCACCGATCGTTGGTTCATAGAATTCCACCTCAACTCCAAGTCCCGGCAAGAGTGTTTCACAAAACTCTCGTGTTGGACCATAGACGGAATCTGTGACTAAGACATGATCACCGGCTTTAACAAAAGCAAAGAACGGAATTACGCATCCGGCCAATCCTGTCGAATAGCTCCACGTACCAGCTCCTCCTTCCAACTCGTTCATCAGCTGATTAAAAGCTTGATGTGTAGGACTTCCGTCGGTGCCGTAAGTTTGAACTTCATCGCCATTCATTTGAAGACTAGCTCTCTGCTTCATATCTGACGATGATTTATGCAGAACTGTCGAACCGTTAAACGGAGGCATATTAACGAGACCTTGACTCACATCTGTGTTTCGTCCTGCATGAACTAGTTTTGTTGAAAAATTAGAATTGTTTTCAGCCATTTGGTCTTTTGCCCTCTAGATTGTCGTCTGGAATGTTCACCATACACCGACTCCATACTAAAGACAATGACAAGAATTTAGGATTATCTGAGCAAACACTCCAACCTTTTTTCTTTAGAAATCTCTCTAAAAGAAATCCGGACACTCGGCCCGGATTTCATTGTCATGTGAAAGCTTTACTTCATAGGCTTTCTGTTAATACGCATAATCTGATGCGGTCTGATGAGGAAAAGCGGAGTAAAGTAACCGCTCCAAATATGGACCAGTCGGGTAAACGGGACCACTAAAAATACCAGCAAGCCGATAAAGATATGCCATTTCTGCGGCTGCGGAACCTGAAGCATGTATGTCCAAGCATTTGGATCAAAGGTAATTAAGCCGTGAACCCAAGAACGGAACAATACAATGGTAGCTCCTGTATGGTCATACAAATAAGACTCAACAACAGAAGCACATCCAAACAACAAAACGGCAATCAAAAGAATCAAGACTAAATAGTCGCTTGGTCTGGAGGCGGTTCTAACTCTGTCGTTTCCAATACGGCGGAAGAACAGAATAAAGATGCCGATGACTGCCAAAATAGCAAAGAAGCCGCCTACAAATACCTCAACCATTTGGTGAACAGCAGGAGTCATGCCCATCATGTCCAGAACCGCACTTGGTGTAAACAGCCCGAAAATATGGCCGAAAAACACGCAAATCACGCCGATATGAAAGAGGTTGGCTCCCCACATCAAATTCTTTTTATCAATGAGCTCACTGCTCTGGCTCTTCCAAGAAAACGGACTAACCAAATATCTGGCAAAACTGCCTAACAGCAGGATGGCCAAGATGGCGTAGGGCATCACCTGGAAGACTACAAAATTTAAAGTCAGATAGAAATCGTTCATTATTAGTCTCCCACTTTATCTGAACTGCGCTGATACTCCTCAAAGAGAGGAATAACTTTGCGGTTCATTGGGCCGCCGAAAATGACCGATGCTCTTCTGCGCATATCCGCGCCGCCTCCCAAATTAATACCTTGAGAGCCTTGGCTAAGCATGCTGGCCATATGGTTGCGGTTGCCGGATGGAACAACGAAGCGATCCTTATAATCAGCGATAGCAAAAAGATTATGCATATCGCAGACATCCTGTAATGTCATTCCCAAGGATTCAAGAAGTTTGACATCCGGACTGTCTTTGAGCTGATCGGGGAATACTTCGCAAGTCAAGAACTGAGAGATTCCTCCTGCATTGCTGTAGGAGCGAAGAATCTTTCTTTCCGCTAACAAACGTCCGAGAGCTTCCAAGACCGGTTTGGTGTTGCCTGCTGTAAACAAGTTCGCTAAATACTGAACTGGGATACGCAAACTTTCTACATCGGGAAGATCGCCCTTAAGAGAGAGTTTGCCGGCATCTACTGCTTGTGCAATCGGAGAAAGCGGCGGAACGTACCAGACCATCGGCAAAGTTCTGAATTCTGGATGCAGCGGCAGAGCGACACCCCACTTACAAATCATCTTGTAAATTGGAGACTTCTTAGCTGCTTCCATCCAATCATGACTAATGCCGGCTTCCAAAGCGGCTGCTTCAACATTCGGATCGTTTGGATCTAAGAAAATAGATTTCTGAGCTTCGTAAAGGTCACCCTCGTTTTCTGTAGAGGCGAGTTCTTTAATACGGTCTGCATCATAGAGCATTACACCCATGTAACGGATGCGGCCGACACAGGTTTCTGCGCAGACAGTCGGCTGACCGCTTTCGACTCTCGGATAGCAGAAAATACATTTTTCAGCTTTACCGGTTGACCAGTTATAGTAGACCCTCTTGTAAGGGCAGCCGGAAACGCACATTCTCCAGCCTCGGCACTTATTCTGGTCAACAACTACAATTCCGTCTTCTTCACGTTTGTAAATAGAGCCTGACGGACAGCTGGCAACGCAGGCCGGATTCAAGCAGTGTTCGCACAGACGCGGCAGATAATACAGGAAAGTATTCTCGTACTGAGCGTAAATTTCCCGCTGAACCTTTGCCAAGTTAACGTCCGGCGAAGTCATCAGATCTGTACCGCCCAAGTTATCGTCCCATGCAGCACTATTGGTAATTTTTTTCATCTTCTTACCGGTCAGGTAAGAGATTGGTTGTGCTGTTACAGAAGTCTTCATACGAGGAGCTTTCTGCAGATTTTGATAATCGAAGGTGTACGGCTCGTAGTACTCGTCGATTCCCGGCAAGCTGCCGTTGGCAAAAATTCCCGCTAACACGCCGAGTTTGCTGCCGCGGCGAAGGCGCAAAGAACCGTTCTTAAGTTCCCAGCCTCCCAGCCACTTTTTCTGATTTTCCCATTCTTTCGGATAACCGATGCCCGGCTTTGTTTCAACGTTGTTGAACCAAATATATTCAGTACCGGGACGGTTGGTCCAAACATTTTTACAGGTCACGGAACAAGTATGACAACCGATGCATTTATCGAGGTTTAATACCATCCCTATTTGTGCACGGATTTTCATAGATTTCCTCCTTTGCTCGGAGCCTCTTCTTCCATCCAGTCGATCTTATTCATCTTTCTCATCCACACGAAGTCGTCTCTGTTTGGAGCGATAGTTCCGTAATAATTGAAGGCGTATGAAAGGTGAGCGTAACCACCAATCATATGAGTCGGATTAACAATGACTCTGGTTGGAGAATTATGATCGCCGCCTCTCATGTGATTAATCTCAGAACCCGGAGTATTGATTGTCTTTTCAGTGGCGTGCTGCATAATGCACAAGCCTTCCGGCATTCTTGAAGAGACAATAGCTCGGGCAACCACTGAACCGTTGCAGTTCCAGCATTCGATCCAATCGTTATCCACGATGCCGGCATTCGCCGCATCGAGGTTACTCATCCAAACTACAGGGCCTCCTCTGGAGAGAGCCAACATCCTCTCATTGTCATAGTAGGTTGAGTGGATGCCCCACTTCTGGTGAGCAGTCATAAAGTTCAGCATAATGACTTTATTGCCGTTCGCTGAGATGTCTTTATAGCCTTCCAACGCTCTTTGGAATGCTGGCGGACGATACTGTGCGAATTCCTGACCGAAGGCTCTCATCCAGCTATGGTCTTGATAGAACTGCTGACGGCCGGTTAAGGTTCGCCAAGGTAGTTTGACGAACACGTTCTGCCAGAATGCCACATAAGGAGTTTCGGGAGTAATCGTGCCGGACCAGTCTGGAGCAGTGAACGTCTTAGCCGGACGGTGTGTCAGATCGTCGAAGGTTATCTTGTCTTCGATATGTCCTTCGGACATCCACCGACACTCTACGCCGCACTGGTTTTCAACGAAGGTCCAGCTGCGGTATGACAGAGCGCCATTGGTTTCAGGCGAAACTCTCATAATGAAGTTGGCCGCGTTGATATCGGTTAGCATCTTCGGACGGCCTTTAGCAACACCTTCCGTGACAGTGCCGTTAAGCTGTCTGAGTTCTTCAATTTCCGGATCCAAATTCCACTTGATGCCTCGGTTGCCGCCGCCCTTAGTACTAAGCAAAGGTCCGATGGAAGTGTATTTGTCGTAAATGGTTCGATAGTCTCTCGGAACTTCGTGAATCAACGGAGCTGTCTTACCAGGGATCAGATCACATTCACCCTTATACCAGGCTTTAACGTCCAAAGCTTGACCCAATTCATGCGGTGAATCGTGTCCGAGCGGCGTCATTACCATATCTGTGACGTTGCCGAATTTTTCCGGATACATTGCCGCAATTTCAGAAAGTTTCTGAGCGATATCTTTAAATGTCTGCCAATCGCAGCGGCCTTCCCAAGAGCATTGAACTGCTTTAACAAACGGATGGATGAAGCTGTGCATATCCGTTGTGTTAATGTCGTTCTTTTCGTAGAAAGTTGCAGTCGGCAAAATAATGTCGGAATAGATGGATGTGGTGCTCATACGGAAATCCATATTGACCAACAGATCCAATTTACCCGTCACCGGCTGACGCCACTTAACCATTTGCGGGATTAGCGCACCGTCTTTCTTGGTTAATTCTCCGCCAAGAATACCGCTCTGTGTCCCCATCAAGTGTCTGAGGAAATATTCCTGACCCTTACCGGAAGAACCGAGCAGATTAGAACGCCAAACAAATAAGTTTCTCGGCCAGTTTTCTTCAGCATCCAAATCCTGACAACTAAATTGGATGTTCTTAGCCTTGAGCTGATCGATCAAGTACTGAGTCGGATCTTGATTTGCTTTTTGAGCCTGCGGTGCGATCTTTGTTGGGTTGACATTGAGCTGCGGAGCTGAAGGCAGCCAGCCCATCATTTCCGACTTCACGTTGTAGTCAATATAAGTTCCGTTATAGACGTTGGTATCTGCTAACGGAGAAAGCAAGTCAGATAATGGAATTCTTTCGTAACGCCACTGGTCGGTATGCTCGTAGAAGTAACTGGTTGCATTCATATGACGGCTTGCAGGTTCCCAGTCTTTAGCAAATGAATACTCAGACCAACCTGCTTCAGGACGAATCTTTTCCTGACCTACGTAGTGGCACCAACCGCCGCCAACTACACCACATGTACCGCACATCAACAATAAATAGATAATGGTGCGGTAGGTGTTATCTGTTTGGAACCACTGGTTGACACCAGCGCCCATCAGCACGCATGCACGGCCTTTTGTCTTAGAGGCGGCCTGAGCAAACTCACGAGCAACGGTAATTGCATATTCAGGTTCAACACCGGTAATGACGGATTGCCATGCCGGAGTAAACGGTACGTTGTCCTCATAGCTGTGAGCAACTTCTCCGCCCAAGCCTCTGTCAACACCCAGATAGCTTCCGAATAAGTCAAAAACGGTAGCCACTAAATATTCCTTGCCGTCAACCTTAATTGTCTTAGCCGGAACTTTTCTGACGATGACGTCAGAGGGCTGTTCGTTAGGAGTGAACATCGGACGGGATCTTCCGCCGAAATATGGGAAGGAGACATCCACAACTTCCGGTGAATCGTTCAAGAAGGACAGCTGCGGCTTAATTTCTTTGCCGGTTCGTCCGTCAACGGAGTTCAAATTCCATTTGCCTAGGTCCTGCCCTTCCTTCTGACCCCAGCGGTATCCCATAGAGCCTTGCGGAACGGCCACGTCCTTTGACAGCTCGTCATAGACGACTGTTTTCCATTCCGGATTATTTTCTCCGGCAGGAGCGCCGATATCGCATTCACGCAGTAAACGGCCCGCCACATAACCGCCCTTTTCACTCTTGTCGAGCATGACAAGCATCGGGAAGTCTGTGTAGTTTCTTACATACTCCGTGAAGTAGGGATCCGGATGTTCATAGTGGAACTCTTTATAGATGACATGAGCCATTGACAGTGCCAAAGCTGCGTCAGTAGCCTGCTTCGGATGGATCCACATATCCGCATCTTTAGTGACTTCAACATAGTCCGGGCAAACGTTGACTACCTTAGTGCCGTTATAACGAGACTCGACCAAGAAGTGAGCATCCGGAGAACGAGTCATAGAAATGTTTGTTCCCCAGACAATGATATAGCTGGAGTAGTACCAAGCCTCTGATTCCGGAACGTCGGTCTGCTCTCCCCATGTCTGAGGTGATGACGGCGGCAAGTCGCAGTACCAGTCGTAGAAAGACAAAGGTGTGCCGCCGATCAAGCAAAGATAACGGGTACCCGCTCCATAGGAGACCATAGAGTAGCCCGGAATCGGAGAGAATCCGGCGATTCTGTCGGGTCCGTACTTATCAATTGTGTAGAGGTTAGCGGTAGCGATGATTTCCAGGGCAGTACTCCAGGAAGTTCTTACCAAACCTCCCATCCCTCGAGCTTCGCAATAGGCTTTTTTCTTTTGAGGATCTTCAACAATGCTCTTCCAAGCAGCCAGCGGATCCATTGTCTTGCGGGCTTCTTCCCAATAGTTAAGAAGCTCTGCTCTAATCAACGGATGCTTAATTCTGGAGGCACTGTAGAGGTACCAAGAGTAACTTGCTCCTCTCGGACAGCCGCGCGGTTCATGATTAGGAACTCCGGGCGGTGTTGGGGGGTAGTCAGTTTCTTGGGTTTCCCATGTGACAATGCCGTCCTTGACGTAAACCTTCCAGCTGCAGGATCCGGTACAGTTCACGCCGTGGGTGGAACGGACGATTTTGTCATGTGCCCATCTGTCTCTGTAAGCCTGCTCCCAGCCCCGGTCAGCGTTTACAACTTCGCCCCAACCGTCTGAATAGGAACCGACCTTCTTTGAGAAGAACAGAGAACTTTTCATCATTCCAGGCATATAGGTTCTCCCTTTTTATTTATTTGTTCAACGCATTAGCAAAGGTCTGGGGCGCCTTTGCGGTCGTAGTAATAAATATTGATTAATAAAATAGCGATAAAGATTGCTGTAGTGACAGCAAACATTGTGGCTGCATTGGTTTCGGCCAAAAGGACACCGATAGTGAAAGGACCATAAGCCCCGATGGCAGAGGTCCAGCCTACTACTGCACCGCCTTGAAGCGGAGGGAAAAGAACAGCCATCTGTTCTGTCGTTGAGGCATTGCCCACACCTGTCCAGAAGAATACCCAGAACATGAAGGCCAACCAAATCCAGCATCCGGTCACAGAGTCAGGTTTGTAGAACCACAAACCAAGCAATCCGATGATGTTGCAGACGGCCATAATGGTAGTAACACGGCCGCCGCGGATTGAATCTGCAACCTTTCCGGCACCGACTCTTGATAAAGCGCCGATGACAGGGCCTAACCAAGCTAAAGCGACGACGTTTGGAGCATTTTCAATATGAGCAAAGGTATGAGTTCCTAACAGGGCCAACTGAGCACCAAGACCGGCGAATGTAGCGAATGTTCCATAGTAGAACAAAGTCATAAACCAGGTGTGCTTATTGCCGAAAATAGCCCATTGCTTCTTAATATCAGCTGTAACGGGAACTGAACGCAGGCAAATCCAAGAGAGGATGGTGATGATAATTACGAACGGAATCCAAATCCAAGCCGCGTTCTGCAGCCAATATTGAATGGTTTTACCATCCGCTAAATGAGCAACCTGCGGAGCACCGAGGGCAGCAAAAGCGCTGAAGCCGATCACCAACGGAGTAACGAACTGGACTAAACCTGTTCCGAAGTCAGACAACCCGCCCTGGACGCCCAAGGCAAAGCCTCTTTCGGATTTCGGGGAAATAGTAGTTTGTACTTGCCATCAGCCCCGAGAATGTTCCGCCGCCGATTCCACTGAACAATGAGAAGAGCAACAGAATCCAATACGGAGTACCCGGATTCATGACTGCGTATACCCAACAGAACAATGGAATCAAAAGCAATGCTGTTGAAAAAGTTACAAGAATTCTTGTTCCTAAGATCGGGGGCAAGAAGGTCCAAATTATTCTTAAAGTTCCAGCGGAAAGGCCGACCATGGCTACCAGCCAGTAAAGCTGACGGTGGTCAAGATGAAAGCCGATTTCGTTTAATCTAGGAGCTAAAGAAGGCACCAAGAACCAGGCGCAAAAGCCCAAGGTCAAACTAAAAGTACTTAACCAAACTGTGGTCCATGCTAAAGTTTTATTCCATTGGGCAGGATTTTCAGGGTTCCAAACCTTTATATCTGCACGCATAATGCGCTCCTTAAATTTACGGTCTATCGTCTTGAAGTGTAGGATTTATCAGTGAAAACCCCGCTAAAAACCCTCCATTTTGGGCGCTTTTCATGATTCTCTATCACTGAAATAAGCATTTACAACTGTCGAATTGAGCACCCTCCCCGATCTGAAAACTTTTTAGCGTACTTATGTTTTGTATGATCCTTATAGTTCCAAAAACCCTGGAAGGGGTGAAAAAATGAATATTGAATTAAAGGCCATGGCTTGTCTTTTGGTTTATCCCAGACAGCAACTTTTTGAAGAATTAGAGGAAATTTCTGCTTCTATTCAAAACGCACCGACCCTAAACCGAAAAGTCAAAGAGGATTTATCGAAAATGATTGAGAATTTCTCTTCATCTTCTTTGGCAACTCTTCAGGGGATCTACGTCTCTACATTTGATTTAGGCAAAAAAGCCAGTTTGAATTTATTTGAACACCTGCACGGAGACTCCAGAGGCAGGGGCTCAGCCATGCTTAATCTGCTGCGGCTGTATGAAGATCACGGACTCAAATTCGAAAGCAACGAGTTGCCGGACTTTTTACCGGCTATCCTTGAATTTTTATCGGGGCTTAAATTTGCAGATGCACAAATGTGGCTCAACAGCGCTGCTCCTCTTATTCAGTCCATCAACCGTGAACTAAAACTTATGAATAGTCCCTGGCTTCCAGTCACAGAGGCGCTGTTATCGATTGCAAATGTTGAGCCTGAAAATGCAGAACTAACGCAAGACGATCTCACTCCGACATTGGATGCCGAATGGCAAGATCAACCTGTCACCTTCGGCGGCTCAGCAAATCCGGTTGAACAGCCGGTACGATTTGTTAAGAAGTAATTCTTAGAACGTCGCTTTTTTAAATAAGACAAGGATTCCAGCTGTAAGAAGTCGGAATCCTTTGATTTTTTGTAGTTGAATAAAAAAATGCCTGCCTTCATTATTTTTTGAAAACAGACAATTTTTATTAGGAAAATATGTTAGTGAGCGCTTGCTTCTTTTCTTTGGTTATATTCGCAAGCCGCCGCAGTAAACAAGACATCTGTTGAAGAATTCAAAGCCGTTTCAGCAGAATCTTGGAGAACTCCAATAACAAAGCCCACGGCAACTACTTGCATTGCAACGTTTTGTTCAATTCCGAACAAACCGCAGGCAAGCGGAATAAGAAGGAGGGAGCCTCCCGGCACACCGGAAGCACCGCAAGCGCAAACTGTAGCAACCAGAGACAATAAGAGTGCGGTCCCAAGATCAACATGTACGCCCAATGTAGTTGCTGCAGCTAACGTCAATACCGTGATGGTTACGGCTGCGCCTGCCATGTTAATTGTTGCACCGACAGGAATTGAAATCGCGTAGACATTTTCATCAAGATTAAGTTTGCGGCACAAGTTCATATTCACCGGAATATTGGCCGCTGAAGAACGGGTAAAGAAAGCAGTTACTCCGCTTTCTCTTAAGCAGGTCCAAACAAGAGGAAACGGATTCTTGCGGGTATAGAACCAGACAAGCAAAGGATTTACCACCAAAGCAATAAAGATCATGCAGCCAATGAGTACGACAAGAAGCCTTACATAGCTGAGCATACCTTCCAGACCAGTTGTTGCAACAACCCCGGCAACCAAACCAAAAACACCAATTGGGGCCAAGCGGATGACAAGTCTAACGATATATTCCACGCTGTTGCATAAGTCAGCCACGATTTTCTTAGTTTCATCACTGGAATGACGAAGAGCAATACCTAAGCTTACTGCCCATGCCAAAATACCGATGTAATTAGCATTAGCTATAGCCTTAACCGGATTATCTACCAGGTTGAATACCAGATTTTTAATAACTTCTGCAATTCCTCCCGGGGCCGTCACCGCATCTTTTACTTCGACCAATGCAATGGGAGTCGGAAAAAGGAAACTGAAGACGACAGCCACTAAGGCAGCCGAGAATGTGCCGAGAAGATAAAGATAGATAACAGACTTAATTTTTCCGCCGCTGCCGGTATCTTGGTTAGCAATAGAAGCGGCAACAAGAACAAAGACTAAAACAGGAGCGACGGCCTTTAAGGCGGAAACAAAGAAACTTCCTAAGATTTCCAGCGATGAACCGACGGACGGCCATAGAGCTCCCAAAGCTATGCCCAGAATCAAAGCAACAATGATTTGCTTTACCAATGATCCTTGTCTTACCAGAGATAAAAGAAATGGTAGAGTTCGTTTCATTTATTCAATTCCTATTGTCAAAAGTTGTTACTAAATTTTAGATAGGAAAAAGCGGTCAAATCGAAAAACTTAGAAGTAATTCCACTAGACAAAATTATTTTTTTTATGTCCGATTAAGATGTTTTACGTACCTTTATTTACGTAAAAGGAAATATCTTCTTCTCAATTAAGACAGAACAAAAATTGAATAAATGGATTGGAGCCGAATGGATATAAAGAGATTCGAACTGTCTAATGCGTCATAAATTAACGCTTCAAATGTCAAAATAGAACCAGATTAAAGGAGCGCAAAATATGCCTAAAAATCTCAGTGTCGTTTTGAGCTTTACTGGTGCTTGTGAAGAAAGCATAGCTGGCGTTGACTATTGGATTACGAAGATTTTAGTGGAGCGAGGCGGCTGGTTTATGTTGGAGAAAAACTATGTAAGAAGAAGACTACGTGCTCGGCGCAAAGAAGGATATGACGTTTTACCTGGTACTGAAGTTGGAACGGTCATTAGCGATCTTCTTTCTGAGCTGGTTCAAGAGGTTATTGAATCGGGAAAGTTTGAGGCCGACGAAGAGCCTAAAACTTTTGAAGAGATTGTGGACGATCTTCCTGACCAAGTATGCCGCGCCTACAAAGAACTCAGAAAAAAACTAAGAAGAAGAAGTGAAGGTATTCCTCAGGAACTTTTAGACTTCTATCAATCGATATCAGAAAAAGTCAAAACAACCGGGCTCTTTCCGGAGAAGATGCGACAAAATGCAGCAGTGCTGCAGGACTGTTTACGTCTTTCAAGCTTTGAAACTAATGTTCTGTTGTGCCTTCTCCTTATTCAAGCCAATCCTGTGCTCAAGGAAGCTATCAATTTCTTTGACTTCACAAATAGAGGAATACATCTGCTCGGAGAGGTTATTGCGTGGCTTTTCGACGTCTCATTGATAGAGGTCATGAAGGTCATTTCTCCGGAAGGAAGATTAGTCAACTGCGGAGTTTTGACACTCAATAGCTATTCTTCTGAGGATGCTGAAGATTTATTCGAAGTTTTCCACAACAATGATCTGAACCAATATATTTGGGGAACCGTTACCAAACAGAAGCTCTTTTCTCAATACCTGATTCAAACGGAAGCTAGTGTTTTGTCTTTAAAAGACTTTAATTTTCTTCCGGCTATTACGAACATAATTCTTCCATTTCTAAAGCAAAATGCCTCTAATCCCAGGAAAGGTGTAAACATTCTATTGTATGGTCCGCCGGGAACCGGAAAAACCGAGTTAAGCCGCTTATTGGCTAAAGAATCGGGATTAAAAGCTTTTGAACCTTCTCTTTCCACATCGGACTCTGGATTATCCGGCTCAACCACCCGGTGGAATAATTGGCAAGTTGCTTCTTCCTTACTGAGTTCCTCCAGCGACTCTCTTCTTGCCGTTGATGAGGCGGCGGATCTCTTCAACGAAGGAATTCAGAAATCTTACACTTTTCGAACCAACAAGGCCTTCATCAACAAGTGTCTGGAGGAAAACCAAACTCCAACAATATGGATGACAAACTCTATTGGAGGCCTCGATCCTGCGATGATTCGAAGGTTTACTTTTGTTTTGGAGGTACCCAATCCTCCTTTGAGAGTTTTCAAGGAGTTAACACATCAGAAACTAGGAAAATTTCTCGACGAAAAAGAATTAACTCGACTTACGAAAAGCAACTTTCTTTCACCAGGGATTATTGTCCAGGCAGCCGAAGTTTTAGAGACTTTGTCCATGAGTTCATTGAAACTATCTTCCAAGGTTGCCATGGAGATCATCACGGAAAAACTCAAAGCTCAAGGTCTTCCCGATCTTCCTCCTATCGAAAATGATCAAAGCTATTTGTATGATCCGGATTTGACAAATTCCACGCTCGAACTCAAAAAGATCGCAGAAGGCGTTAAACGTGCCGGGAGCGCAAAAATTTGCATTTACGGACCTCCCGGAACCGGGAAAACTGCCTACGCAAAGTGGCTGGCAAAATACCTTGAAAAACCTCTCATCATTCGAAAAGCTTCTAATTTATTGGACTGCTATGTAGGTGAAACGGAAAAGAGTATTGCCCAAGCCTTTGAAAATGCACAGAGAGATGATGCCGTTCTTTTACTTGACGAGGTCGACTCTTTCTTGAGAGACAGAACGTTAAGCAACCACTCCTGGGAGGTCACCCAAGTCAATGAGCTGCTGACACAAATTGAGAACTTCGAAGGTGTGTTTATTGCGACCACCAACTTAATAGATCTTCTTGATCCCGCAGCCTTGCGTCGCTTTGACCTGAAAACAAAATTTGACTTTTTAACCCCCGAACAGGCTAAAAAGCTATTCAAAAAATATTCTTCTCAGCTTCGGCTTCAAGGTGCACTAGCAGAAGTGTTGGCAGAGCTTGAGGACCTGGAAAAACTTACTCCCGGTGATTTTGCCGCCGTCTACCGCCAGTTCAAATTCAGATCTGAGAAAACGAAAAAAGCCTTCCTAAACGCGCTTAGAGACGAGGTGCGAATCAAAGGAAACGGAGGAGCTACCCGAAAGATTGGCTTTTCTTAACCGAACATAAAAAATACGTTGTTGACCTCTTCGGAAAAAAATTTCCGAAGAGGTCTTTGACTTTTCAATCTCTCCTCTTCTCAATACCAATTAGACATTTCCTAAATATTCAAGAAGATACGGACTATTTAAGGTTCTTGAACTTCAATTTATTTTATGACACTTTTTTATACATAATTACTGTATAATAAAATTCAATTTAGGAGGACAAGATGGAGAGTGAAAAAAAATTTCGTCTTGAAGATCTCGCCGAACTCACTGGGATACCAAGAAGGACGATTCGTTTCTACATTCAAAAAGGCTATGTAGCACCACCATTAGGTCAAAAACGCGGGTCCTACTACACCAATGAACATCTGGAAGAGCTGCTCAAGATCAAAAGACTGTCTAACAAGAATGTTCCGTTAAAAGAAATCACTTCTTATGACGAAGATTCAATCGCCCTTCCGGAGCCTGAAATCGGAACAATTTCTTGGTGTTCCCACATTTTTCTTGGTACAGGAATGACCTTGGTTCTAGATAACCGAAAGGCTGGAATTAAGGCCGAGGCTCTTCCCGAGCTGACAGAAAAAATTATTGAACTTGTTCAAGAATACAAACAGAGTAAAGGAGAGAACAATGAGTAATCATGTAAAAGCCAACATTCCTTTGAAATCAATTCAATGGGAAGGTGAAGTGGATGGTCCTCTTTTCCGATATCAGTCTGTTCAAAATTATGAGAACACCACGGACGATACCATTGAAATCAGCTACAGCTTTCCTCTCCCGTATGGCAAAAGCGTGATTACCTCTTTCTCGGTCGAAATAAACGGCGTTGTTCGTCAAGCTTGTGCTCTTCCAAAGAAGAAGGCAGAAGAGAGCTATGAAAATGCTATGGAATCGGGCGACTCTCCGATCATGCTCAAAATTGAAGAGCAAGATTTTTGTACAGCATGGCTTGGCAACTTAAAACCGGGAGAAAAGGCCAAGATAACAGTCGAGTATTTGCAGCTTTTAGAGTTTCACGGCAAAAAAGTCCGCATCACTATCCCGACGGTATTAGACGAGCGGTATGCGGCCAGTGAAGAAGCTTATCCGTCACCACTCGCCGGCGTTGAGGCAAATATTTTTGCGGATTACACCTGCTCCGGAGAACTTCTAGTTAAGAAGCCGTTCGATGAGAGCACCGTCTACTCTCCTTCTCACGCTATCAGATGCTCCTACTGTAAAGAAGGACTAAAAGTTGGTGTCGTCGGCAAGGCTGACCGCGATTTCGTTATAGACCTTGAAGTTGAGAGCTCAGGTGTCTTGTGTCTCGCACAAGACGACAAAGAATGGGTTGCTTTGGCATCTTTTATTCCACAGATCTCCTCTAAAAAAGCACCTTTAGATCTCTGTGTATTACTTGATTGCTCCGGATCCATGGATGGAAGCCGAATTGAGTGGGCAAAGAAAACACTTTCAAAAATTGTGGGAGGATTGGATCCTCAGGATCAAGTTACCTTGTACCGTTTTGGATCTAATCTGAGACTGGAAAAAATTGCAGAAAATGCCGCCATTCCGGAGTGCAGCTCAAGAATTAAGGAATGGCTTACAAGACCATGGGAAGAAGTCCTCAATAGTATTCAGGCCGATTTAGGAGGAACTGAGCTTGAAGGTGCGCTGATTGGATGCAAAGACCTGTGCCCAGAGGAAAGTGAGAATAGCGCCATTCTCTTAATTACTGACGGAGAAGTGTGGGACACGGAGATGGTGAAAAAAGCTGCCAAAAAGACAGGCAGAAGAATCTTCACTCTAGGAATTGGCATGGCTCCTTATGGCAGCCTTCTGAATGAAATTTCTGAATCCACAGGCGGAGTGTATGAATCAGTTTACTGCTACTCTGATATCGAAGATGCTGCAAACAGTGTAATTGCCCGCCTTCAGGCACCACTGTTGAAGTCAGTCAGCGTTCACTGGCCTCAAGATGCAATTTGGACCTCGAGGTCTCCGAGGACTGCTTATTCGGCTGACTCCTATTCATCAGCGGCTTTCCTGAGAGAGCCGATTGACGAATTAAGAATGTCTTTTTTAGAAGATGGGCAGAAACAAGAAATAAGCATCAAGCGGTTAGACCAAGAATTTGGAAAAACCCTTGTGCAACTCGTTGCTAATATGCGCATGGTTGCCAGCAAAGATACCGAAGAACAAGAATATTTAGGCAGTCGCTACAACTTAGCTGGACCATGCACTAACTTCCTCCTTGTAGTAGAACGTGCAGAAGAAGATAAAGCAGCGGACTTTGCAAAATTGAGTGAGGTGCCTCAAATGCCGGTTGCCGACAGGATGTGCAGCGCTCCTCTTGAAGACCTGGAGGGACGGGAAGACATCTCCTCTTGCATGAGCGAACCTATCAGAAAGTTCTCCAGAGCATCTCTCTCGAGCGTGGGGCATCCAAGCAGGGCCATGCGACATTCAGATGATCCTTTGGAAACAATGATTGATGAAGATTTTGAGGAAGAGGATCCCGATCGGGTTAACAGTACGTTCTTCTACGGTGAGACGGAAGAAATAGTAAAACAATTAATGGGCACTAATAATCTAGCCGAGTTGTGGAAACTTGCTCGAGAAGCTGAAGATCTCGAGAAAAAGGATCGCAAAAAGTTACTTCAAAAACTGAAAGAAGTGGTGGCCCTTAGAGCCACTGACCTAAATCAATTAAGTCTCCAACTGCCTTTCCTTAGAGACCTGTATCACTTTATGGAAATGTCAGGAAAACCGACGCTCAGTCTCTTCAACGAATTGAGAAAAGCGGATGAAAGATTGAATGCACGTTGGCCAGAGCTCAGAGACTTTGCTAAGTATATGAGAAAAGAACATGCAACCTGGCTGACTGAACAGTTCAAACTCTTTGAAACCGAAAGGAAGATTCCAGAAGCTCTCGCAGACATTGTTGAGATACCAACACTGCAAGATCAGGATTATACGGACGAGAAAAACTTTATCGATGATATCTTGACAATGCTTTTCGTTGTGAACTTCGTTTTAAATTCCGAAAACGAAGAGGTACAGGAAGAACCCTAACGGAATTTACGGGAAAATTTAGGCAAAGATAAAAAAAACAACTGATTCCGCCTAAAGATTTCTCCCATACTTTTACGAAGCGGCCTTGCCGGTATTTAGCCGGTAAGGTCGTTTTCTCTTTGAAGGACTTATTTACATTCTCATTGGTTCAACTGCCATCTTAAGTGTTGTCCTCAGGTGTAGATAAAATTCATGTGCTAGATTTTTGGACTTATTCGTTCCGAGGACATATGAAGAGAAGTTTCCATCCGGGCCTGCCATTTATTTTGGTATGTGTCCTTCTAGACATTTTAGGGATTGGCTTGATCATTCCAGTGCTTCCTCAGCTTGTAGGAAAGCTCGCCGGCAACTCTGCTTCTCAGGCTTGGTGGTTAGGTGCAATGCTTGTTAGCTATGGGTTAATGCAATTTTGCTGTGCGCCGACCTTAGGGGCTTTATCCGATAGATTCGGAAGGCGCCCCCTTTTGCTTTTAGGGATCTTTGGGCTTAGCATTATGTTTCTCGTCCCGGCCGTCAGCCTATCTCTGCCCGTCATTCTGGCATCTCGTTTTGTTGGCGGAATGTTCTCGGCCAATATTGCAGTTGCTCAAGCCTATATTGCCGACATTACCCCAAAAGATAAACGTGCCGGTGCTTTTGGCATGCTTGGCGCCTGTTTCGGAATCGGTTTTATTTTAGGACCTCTTATCGGAGGAATTCTTGGAGAACAAGATCTCAGGTATCCATTTTTCCTTGCGGCAGCCTTATCGGGACTAAACTTTTTATACGGCTTATTCGTTCTTCCAGAGTCTTTAAGTTTAAATCTTCGGACCCCCTTCTCTCTCAAGCGATGCAATCCTCTAAGTGCCCTTGTTAATCTCTCAAAACTTAAAAGTATCGGCCTGCTTATTGCCGTTATTGCTGTTTCTTCTTTTGCTCAATCCATGCTGCATTCAACATGGACTCTTTACACCGACTACCGCTATGGATGGACACCGTTTGACATCGGCATCTCCTTAGTCTGCATCGGTGCAGTCAGTGTCGTTATGCAGGGTTTCTTAATGCGTGTCTTTATTAGGCGGTTCGGAGAGAAGAAGGTTGTTCTCAGCGGGCTTCTTACGGGAGCTTTTGCTTATTTAGGCTTTGGACTGGCGAATCAAGGTTTTTGGCTTTATGTCATTATCTTCTTGAACTTCATGTCTGTTGCTGTCCCTCCTACACTTAACGGAATGGTTTCTGAAAATATTAGTGCTCATGATCAAGGGATAAGTTTGGGGGCTATCTCTTCTTTGAACAGTCTGATCGGCGTTATCGCTCCCCTCATCGGAACTCCTCTTCTGGTCCACACCGTTCACCAAGATCCTCAATCCACGCTTTCTGGTCTTGTTTATTTCATCTGCTCAGGACTGCTGCTTCTCGCATTCTTTATTGCCATTAAGCAATTTCGAAACTTAAGAGAAAGCCAGCACGTTGAGCAGTCCTGTAACTGACTTCCTCAGTAAAAATAATCCAAGCTCAGACGTAACTTTTCTTTTGGTGCTCCACCTTCCACAGATAATTTTCAAGTCAAGAACTCTATGCTTTTTTTGAGCTATTCATTAAAACAATAAACCCGTTCCATTTTTTTGCTGACTAGACTGACCAAGCATCATTTAGGAGAAAGCAAAATGAGAAAAGTCGGCGTAATCGGACTGGGTCACGTTGGATCTACGGTGGCCTACACATTAGTGACAAAAGGCATTGCAGATGAGTTAGTACTGATTGACTCCAACGATGCCAAATGTACCGCTGAGTTCTATGACTATATGGACTCTCTGCCAAGGCTTGATACCAGCACAAGAATATTAAAGCAAGATTATAAAGATCTCGCGGATGCTGATGTTGTGGTCACTTCTTTCGGGGACATTAGTGCGCTTGCAGAAGGCGGGAATCGTTTTTTAGAGTACGAATTCAACTGCAAACAAGCTAAAAAAGTTGGAACTGCTCTGCGTGAAGTTGGCTTTCAAGGCGTCCTTATCAACATCTCTAATCCATGCGATGTTATCACCGGGCTTCTTCAGTATTACACAGGGCTTAGCCGCCAACAAGTTTTCGGAACCGGTACCTTCTTAGATACTGCAAGAATGCAGAGAGCCGTTGGAATGGCCCTTAATCAGAATCCTCATAACATTTCGGGGTACGTTCTCGGAGAACACGGAGAATCTCAATTTACTGCGTGGTCCACGGTCACTGTCCAAGGAAAGCCCATAGAGCAGATTGCAGAAAACGCAGACCTTGATCTTGAGGAGCTCGACAAGGCCGCTCGGGGAGGCGGGTGGCTGGTATTCAACGGGAAAAAATATACTTGTTATGCGATTGCTACATGCGCTGTGAAGTTAGTACAAGCTGTCTTTTCTAATGCTCGTTTGGTCTGTCCTGCCTCGGTATATGTTAGCGATTTCGATTGTTACGTTGGATATCCTGCCATGATCACCAGCGCTGGAGCCGAAATGGCCCTTCCTCTGGAACTTACAGCAGAAGAAAAAGAAAAGCTCGTTGGCTCAGCCAAAATGATTAAAACAAAAACTGAAGAAGGAATAGACCTGAAGAGATAGTTCATTTGCCGAGACAATTCCGTCCAATAGAACAGGAAGACATCACTTTTACAAGACAGAAGAACGGAGGATGAATTTCCCAGTTCCTCTGTCTTGAGTATCACGCTATTCGGTCAATGTTTGGGTAATTGTGGCATTATTATTTCCGACTCTCGCTGTTTGATCGAAAGATTCAGGCTCAGCACCATACGTTTTAGCCTATATACATTTTGCTTAAATAAACGATTCTCGAAATATCTGAACAATGTCATCATCTGACATCTGGATTCGGTCGGCTCTAAACATAATGCCCATCACCTCACGGGTGTTATGCATGAAAGTCTCAAATTCCTCTGTTTTGATACCGTAATCTGACATTTTCAGATTTGCAACACCGCAAGCTTCCTGCAATCGGACAAGAGCCGTGATGAAATCTTCGGGCTCCTCAGCCTCAGGCATCCCAAGTAGTTGAGCCACTTCAACAAAACGAGCATCACAAGCATGATTTCGTACAAAAAAGCTGAAATATGCTTTGCTAATCATTATCAGTCCTGCACCATGCGGAAGATTGGGATGATAAGCTGATAGAGCATGCTCCAATCCATGTTCGCTGGTCAGCATGGTAAGCGTCATCACTGCACCAGAGAGCGTATTAGCAAATGCAACCCGTGTGCGAGCTTCCAAATCCGCCCCATCAGCTACTGCGCGCGGAAGGTATTGGGCAATATTTCTAATAGCTTCACGTGCATTCATATCGCTCGCAAGGTTCGCAGTGGCTGCGATAAACCCTTCCACACTGTGGAAAAGTGCATCAAATCCTTGAAAAGCGGTGTATTGAGGAGGAACCGAAAGCATCAATTCCGGATCTACTATAGCTAGGACAGGAAAAAGCGTCGGATGCATAATAAATGCTTTTTCGTTTGTATCTTCTTTAGTAATTACACCGCACCCATCAGTCTCGGATCCGGTCCCAGCAGTGGTTGTAATGGCCACAATAGGAAGAGGACGATTTTTTAACGGTTGACCTTTTCCGGAACCAACAGGCACATAGTCCCATAGCTCACCTCCATTTGTCGCAAGCAATGCAATTGCCTTCGCGCAATCCATAACACTTCCTCCGCCCAAGGCAACCAGAAAGTCAGCTCTGAATCGGCGTGCCGCTTCAGCACCTCTTATTGAGTTGCTGACTGTCGGATTTGGCACAATTTCATCAAAAACCTCAGTTTCAACTCCTGCTTGATGCAATTCTTGTTCCGTTCGGGCGAGATAACCGTTATTTCGAGTTGACTTTCCATTTGAGATGGCAATTAAAGCTCTTTTTCCGGGCAGGATCTGCTCATGAAGATGACTTAGTTGTCCGGGACCAAAAAGAATTTTAGTGGGAATATATTGGTGGTAAGTCAGATTAGTTTCCATGATGCTGTCCTTTTAGGCAGTAGTAAATATTGTTTTGTCGAAATCATTTCTAATACCAATCATGTTTCTCATCTCTATTAAGCTCAGCTATTCTCTCCATTTCTTTTTCGGTCAGCGAGAAGTCGAAAACAGAGATATTTTCTTTGATATGAGCTGGGTTGCTTGAGCCGGGAATAACGACTATTCCCCGCTGCAACTGCCATCGTAAGATGATCTGTGCGACAGATTTATTGTGCGTCGCCGCAATTTCTCTCAATACTGAATCACTAAAAAGAACCTTTTGATGTCCACGGCCGCCTAACGGATACCAAGCCTCAACGACGATGCCGAGTCCAAGGAGATGTTCAACAACTTTAGTGTCCTGATAATATGGATGAACTTCGTTTTGAACCAACACCGGCTTGATGTTTACGTTCTTCAGAAATTCGTCAATCTCCTTAATGTAAAAGCACGAAACACCCAGAGAACGGATTTTCCCCGCCGCTACATACTTTTCCATGGCCTTATACGCTTTCACGTCATTCTGGCCAGGATGATGCAGCAACATGAGATCAATATATTCAATATCCAATTTACGCAAACTCTCTTCAATAGCAGCTTCCGGATTGGAATACTGATTGGGATAGAGTTTGGTTGTGACAAAAATCTCTTCACGGGGAAGGCCCGACTCGCGTATTCCTTTTCCCACCTCTTCCTCATTCCCATAGACAGAGGCTGTGTCAAATTTACGAATACCTGAGGCTAGTGCATTTCTCACTGAGCGAATACAGTTTTCTCCATGCAGACTATATGTCCCAAGCCCAACAATCGGCATCTCATACCCGCTTGCCAACTTTATTGTTGGTGCAGTTCCGTTCCGGCCCTTCGAGAGTTCAAATTTTTTATCGTTCGTTTTATCGTGAGGCTGTTTTTTCATACTATTCGTTTGCTTTCCAATATTCTCTTTGGACTCGTTGCCTTTCAATAGAGTGGCCTACCGCAATCCCGCCATAAGAGGAAATCTTGCAGCTTCGGTGATGTGGATTGAATTTTTATAATTTTTGTTGTCAGCACGCTGTGAACTAACACCAATATCTTTTTTTAAAGGCAAAAAGAATAGTTCTGTTATCCCGGAAAGCTCCTGCGGCTTCGCACCGGGATAGAGTCCTATATCTTTAATAGATACTGGCAACTCGTTTTTATTCAACTCATTTGCAGAACTGTTGGAATAGAAAACCGGAAACACTGACAATAATACGAAGAACAAAAACGCTCTCGCTCCAATACATACGTTTCGGACAGCTGCCGTATCTATCAAGTTCGTCATTCCTTATCGACCATGAGAGGTTAAGGGCAGACGGTTGTTCCTTCATTTAAAGAAAACACAATAGCTTCCGAATTGGCAGCCAAATTGTCTCTAGCCTAAACGTTGGAAAATCTGTCAACCTACTGCTTTTTTAGGAATCTTCTTACTCAGTACTTACAGCTCAAAGAAGCGCTAACCTGGGCTAACGCTTCTGGATTTTAAGGTTGTGAGAAGACTTCTTTTAAGTGTGCTTTAAACCGCTTTATATCCTCTTCGAAAGTAGGATTCTTAATGACGTCGTTTGCCATGAAGCTTGGAAGAGGCTTCATTCCTAAGAATTGGAATTCTTTGTGCACCGGAAGCAAGACTCCATCGATGCCGATGCCTCCGAAGAAACCGTCTTTCTTGTCAAAAGCTTCTTTTGGAGCATTCCATGTTGAACTCAGCATATATCTTTTGTGGGTCAAGATTCCTCCGGTCCCATATCCTTCCGAAGGATTTGAATGGTGGCGCCCATCTGTCCCTAGAATCCCTGGCTGAACAAAAACCTCATCTTGATATCTCTTAAATTGCCAAGGTGTACTCATCGACCATCCAGGAGTCTGCACAATGATCACATCAGCCCATAAAATTTTTTTGACTTCAGCCGCTAATTCCCATGAGACTCCGATTAAAGAAATCTGAACTTCATATCCCATCTTCTCAAGTTCTTTCGCAGCAAGGTCAGAGTAGTAATGATTTAATTTTCCGCCTTTACCAAAATTTTGGCACCCGCAATCCAAAATAAGAATTTTTCCGTTTGACATCTTGTTTCCTCCTGAATGCCAGCGAGAACGTTTCTCAAAGATTCTTTTCGTAGAAATCTACTATCTTCTTCCACGGAATGAACTTGTCGTTGTCGTACAAGTCAACGTGAACTGCGCCCGGAACTATCACTAACTCCTTGTTGTCTCCGGTCAGTTTTTTAAATGCGTCCTGACTAAAATACAAAGAATGTGCTTTTTCACCATGCATAATCATTACCGGAGTACGAATTTCATTGCTATAAGAAAGGATTGGCATATTCATGAATGACAGCTGGGAAGTTTTTGTCCAACCTTCATTAGAGTTCAAAGATCTTGGATGGTAGCCGCGAGGTTGTTTGTAGTACTCCCAGTATTGTCTGATAAACAAAGGTTCGCTCCCGCTCAGCTTATCCGGCAGTCCTCCAGCTCTCTCAGGTTTCCCGGCAATAAAATCCTTGGTCCTTTGCTTATTTAATTCCTCTCTGAGCTTATACCTGTCTTCTGCGCTCATAGAATCCGAATAACCTTTAGAAAGGACTCGGGTCATGTCATACATCGTTGAAGTGACCGTAGCTTTGATGCGCGGATCATTGGCGGCCGCATTTAGAGCGAAACCTCCGAATCCGCAAATTCCAAGAATTCCGATTTTGCTAGGATCAACGTCTTTTCTTGCTGATAGATAATCAACAGCAGCGCTGAAGTCCTCGGTATTAATATCAGGCGAGGCCACAGCTCTACTTTCTCCTCCGCTCTCTCCAGTAAAGGAAGGATCAAAAGCCAAGGTGAGGAAGCCGTTTTCTGCTAATTTCTGTGCATATCTTCCTGATGCCTGTTCTTTAACTGCACCGAAAGGACCGGAAACTGCAATTGCCGGCAATGGAGTTTTTTTATTCTTCGGGACGTACAGGTCTCCCACTAGTGTTACGCCATACCGATTTTTAAAACTGACCTTAATGCATTCGACCTTGTCGCTTTGAGGAAAGGTCTTGTCCCATTTCTCTATCCGATTCAAATTTATCATTTTCTTCTCCTCTGCGTAAGCTATTGAGCCAAGTGCGGCTGCTGCTAAAGAAGCAACTATTAGATCTCGTCTAAACATCTCACTCCCCAAATGAAGTTTTTTTGAAAGTCTAAGGAAGAGTAAAATTTATATCCAATACTTATTTGTAAGATAGAGATATACATAAATGGCATATCAATGGACATAAGATCTTTAAAATATTTCATGAAAGTTGCGGATGAAAAAAGCTTTCTAAGAGCCTCTGAAAAACTATTTACTACTCAGCCCAATGTCTCCCGCACTATTAAGCAGCTCGAAGAAGAGTTGAATGTTCAGTTATTTATTCGTCATGGGAAAGGAGTTTCATTATCACCGGCGGGCATTTCATTGCTTAAGCGAGCCAAAATCATCGTCGAGTTAACCGAAAAAGCCAAAGCCGATCTAGCGTCGGAAACCGTTCCTCAAATCAGCATTGCTGCAGGTGAGACAACTGCCATCGGTCCTCTCGGGACAGCATTAAGAGAGTTACGAAAACAGTATCCGCAGGCCATATTGCACATATACAGCGGAAACGAAGAAGAAGTATGTGCAAGAATTGATGCCGGAACTTCTGATCTGGGCATTATTTTCGATTCCAAACGGCTTCATTCCTATGACTACTACCGCCTCCCGCGATTAGAAAAATGGGCGTTAGTGATGAGAAACGATGATCCTTTAGCGAAAGAAAAATTTATTACCCCGGAAATGATCAAAGATTTGCCTTTAATGCTCAGCAGGACTTTACTGACAGTAAACGTTCTTCCGGGCTGGCTCGGGTACGATGTCGATCAACTGAATATCGCAGCAACTTTCAACCTTGCCACAACTCCCAAATTGATCATTCCTACCACGGAATACTACATGCTTACCTTTGGTGATATTGTTGTCGGCCCTGAGGAAAAAAATTTGACGGCAGTTCCCCTGAAACCTCCGTTAGAAAGTCCGATGTATCTCATTTGGTCCAAAGGATTTATTTTTAATAAACCTCTTCGTATTTTCTTTGATTGCTTAGTCAAGACATTTCAAGAACAATCAAAAAAACATTAAGTGCAATTCTTTTCTTGGTCCTGCAGTCTATAGAGTTAACTTATTCTGCGGCTTCATTTTTCTCGGAAGCAGATTGAGCACGCCTTTCTCCGTTTTTCAGAGTTCTCTCATTACAATCTGAAATATCCTTTGTTGCAAAACTTGCGGAATGTCTCATATGAAAAACTATCTGAAAGTACTTCTCATTACGTCGTCACTTTGCCTGGCCGGCTGCTCAACGATAGGAGATAATATCAGCGCCTTAATTCCCGGAAGCAGCGCAGTATCTAAAAAACTCACTCCGCCGGGAGGTAAACCCGTGCTCACTTTACAAGCAAAAGGAGTTCAAGTTTTCCGCTGTACCGTAGATGCGAAAGGGCCTTATTATCGGTTTGAACGTCCCGATGCCACCCTATACGACGGTTCCGAAAAAGTCGGCACTCTTTCAGGACCAATGTCAGCTATCTCATACAAGGATGGTTCTTCCATCATCTCGACAAGAGTCATTGCCTGGTCGAATCCTTCTAATCCGCAAAAAGACTTAGTCCTTGCTCTTTTGTCGGCTGTCCCAAATGACAAAGCCGGGGCAATGAAAGATGTCCGTTATATCCAACGGCTCAATACTCAAGGAGGGCTGCCCCAATCCAACTGTTCTTCTGCCGAAGCCGGGAAACTGTTGAAAGTACCGTTTTCAGCTGAATTCGTTTTTTGGAAGTAAGACGGCCCAGCTTTCAGACATTAAAGGAATCCAGATTGTCTTTACCTAAGCAGGACTCATCTCACAAAAGTCCAATCTCGGTAAAAGACCTCCGCTATTTAGGCTGAAATTCATATTTGTGACACTCTGCACAGTTATTAACTGGTGGTTCATGCATGCGATGACACAAAATGCACTCTCCGTTATGAGGCGGATTGTGAGGATTCACAGATTTGTTTAAGTGTTTTGTCTTTTCTATCAACTGCTCTCTGGGATGGCACTGCAAACAAACTTTATCGGTCGGTTCTTTTGGCTTAGTCATGTCAGCGCCGTGACAAATTGCACATTGGACGCCCTTTTGAACATGTTTGTCTGCACCGAAGTCGGCTGCCTGAACTAATGCAGCCGTGCTAAAAAGAAGAGCTAACAGAGTTAAAACTTTTCTCATACTTTTCTATATTCCAGACTTGGGCGCCTAGGGCGCCCAATGTAGTCAACTATTTAGCTGCCTTAGCTGCATGTTCTCCTGCAATCAAACCGCTGGCGACCACTTCGCTGTGACGTGATGTGATGGATCCGCATCCGGCTCCAACTGCATAAAGTCCAGGAATAGGTTTATCGTCGGCATACCTGAGAACTTGGAAGTTCGGATTAACTTCCAATCCGCCTTCAGTCTTGTAGATTCCGATGTAAGCCGGAGCACTGATGTAGTAAGGAGCCTTCAAAGGTTTGAAGAAAGGATCAGTTCTGCCAAATTCTGTATCTTTACCTGCGGCTGCATCCTTGTTAATTTTCTCAATGGTTTCTTTCAATACTTTGGGATCGATTCCTACTTGCTTAGCCAGTTCTTCCGGAGTATTGCCTTTGAAGAGCCCACCATTTTCTACAGCATGTTGTAAACGGAAGCGTTTTTCATTCTTTCCGCCAACTGTGTCAGAACCTAAAATCAGATAGCCATGCTGATATCCGTTTCTGATGAGATCCAGACAAATACCAGAGTAGCGAGCAGCGTTTTCATTGGTTACTCGCTTCCCATCCTTGCTTACAACATAAGCTGGTTCCACGTCAACAATCAACCAACTTACAGCAGGTGTTCCAACCTTTGGCCGGGAGAAGAATTTGGCCATTGATTCCATGTCTTCTAGGGCGGCTCCATGCTTCTTACCCATCATGATGCCGTCGCCGGTTCTATCATTGGAAGTATCGCCATAACCGGCAATAAAGGAAGGCAGAACACTCCAATAGCGTTTGTACCTCTTAAGAAGGTATTCGTTATTAATGAAGCCGCCGGTCGCCAAGATTACACTTTTACCGTAGATCTCGGATTCTTTGCCTTTTCTGTCAACCTTAACACCCACAACGCGTCCGTCTTTCATAATCAAGTCTTGAACGCAGGCATTACGCATAATCTCGACGCCTTTTTCTTTTAATTCATCGAGCATGGCAGCAGCAAATTTTGCCGGCTGTCCGGATGCCATGGCTACTCGGTAAGGCATATTAGGATTAACGGGCATGAATTCGACACCGTAATCCATTGCAAACTTCATAACCTTGGGTGCGTAAAGAGCAGCCTTTTTAATCACTTCCGGATTGTGTTTATTAATACCGTCGTAGATTGGAGAATTGGGGGTGTTGTCTCTGACCTTCTGCAGCGGTTCATCATCTAGACCTTTGGCAAAACGATTCCAATAGTCTTCGGCACTTAAATTCTTAGTGATTCCTTGCTTTTCATGCAAAGGAGTCAAGTAGGTTTGAAAAACGCCTCCGGAAATTGCTCCATCACCGCCTGTACGAGCTCTTTTTTCAATCAATAAGACTTTTGCTCCGTTTCTGCTGGCTGAAACAGCAGCAGCCAAACCAGAATAACCTCCTCCGACTACAATCACATCATACTGTGGAGCCGGAGCTGCCGATACAGCGGCAAAAGAAGGCATAGATAATGCTGAGGCTCCGCTGGCAATTGCTAAAGAAACAAATGAACGACGCTTTAACTGAAAAGACATCTTATTCTCCTTGGTGAGTTAACTACTTCTGAGAAAACTATAAAATTCATTGTTTTTGATAAGGTGCATCCTTTTCTTGTTTCAGATTGCGAATTTGACAATCTGTCCCCGGGATTTTCCCGGGCTCCTTCAAGATTTTTAAAAAATTTTTTAAGTCTGCTACCGGGCTGCCATCGTTTTACCTGCAATGCGCCCATAACTCATTGCCTTAGCAAAAGCCGTTCCCGTCATATATGCCGCACCATGAATACCGCCGGTCATTTCTCCGGCTGCATACAGTGCCGGTATAACGTCTCCGAACACATCGACTACCTCTGCCTTCGGTGTGATTCGAACTCCGGCACATGTGCTCATTAATCCGGAAGTTAAAGGAAGTATGTAAAGCCGTTGTTTGAGATCTATTGGAAGTGGTTTACCATAGCCGGAAGAAAGACTGTCTCGTCCGAATTCCGGATCGAATCCATCTTTCACATATTGGTTATAGTTACTAACAGTATTAATCACTTCCTTAACAGGTAAGCCGGCTTTCTTTGCCACTTCTTCAAGAGAAGTTCCATTGAAAACATGGGCCGGAGGCGTTGCACTGTCGGCGTTTTCAAGAAGAATCTTATCGCCGACCCAGGACTTCATGGCGTTTTGTCTCATTGCTTCATCGAATAAGGCGAATCCCATCCCGTCAGGTTGATCTAACGTCGGATTTCCCAATTCTTTATAGGAAAGTGATTCTTTGGCGTATCTCTTACCGTTTTTATTCAGCAAAATTGCGCCTGAAAATTGCACCAAAGAGAAATCATTAATCGTTCTTGGGTTGGGTTTATAGCCAAAGCTGGCTCTTACATAGCCGGTATCTAACGTGTCCGCACCATATGCTAACGCCATATTGATACCATCGCCGGTTGCTCCCGGTGCAGCCACAACAGCAGCTTTTTTCATCGTCGGCACATATTTTTGGAGCATCTTAGGATTATGACAATAACCTCCGGTCGCCAGTAAGACGCCTTTTCGAGCCTTAAAGAATAGTTCTTGTCCTTTATGAGATGCCTTCACTCCTCCAATTTTCTGGGCTGTATCGTCCCAAAGAAGTCTTTCTCCGGGAGTTGATGTTAGAACATCCGCTCCTTTTTCCTTGACATAAGACAACATACAGTTGATAACTTCAGCAGGATCGAATCTGTGGGCACGCGGAATATCCATTCCTGAAGGTGCGTACACAATCGACGGATGGACACCATGAGAAGCCAGCCAATTAAAATGGATCAAGCTTTCTTTAATGTAGGCTTTGATGAGTTCAGGATCGTTGACATGTCCGCCGATCTCAAGCATATTTTTTAGGAAATGCTCTTCGTCGTCCTTAATTCCTTGTTTCTGCTGAAACGGAGTGTTGGCCGCAGAATACTGCCCACCGCAGATAGCACTTGCACCGCCGACAAAAGGCATTTTTTCAAGAACTAAGGTGGACAGATTGTGATCGACGGTTTCGATAGCGCAAGCCAGTCCTGCACCTCCGGCTCCAATGATGACAACGTCATACTCTTTAGTCCACTTTAACGGCGTGGGAAGCGGAGAAGCTTTTGCCGTACTGACCATGGTGAAAGCTGAAAATGCGCCTAAACGAAACAGACCTCTGCGGTTTAACATGTCTTCTCTCCTTGTGAAGGTGTTGAGTGATGAGATGATGTTAAAAGTTGAAACGCGATGGCGATAGCTGGAAAATCATCGGAGAGTTTGTTAAATTCACAATCTCTCTTCTTCGCTTTAAGGGGATCTCTATGGCAAAAAGTCCGGAAGACAGTCTTCTTGCATGGCAGGTTGTACAGAAATTAGTCGCTCATGGAGAAATTGCGATTGCAGCTCGGCAGCTTGATCTTGATGCACCTCAAGCATCCCGCATTCTTAGAGCTTTGGAGGACTCGTTAGGGTTTTCCATATTCGATCGTTCGACTCGGCCTTTCAAAATATATCCTCACGCCAAACAAATCTTGAACAGTCTAGAACTCCTGATACAGACCCGGCAGCAACTTTTGAATGTGTGCCGCCGAGCCAGAGAAGGAGCCAAGACAACGAAAATACGGTTGGGGATTGCAACCGGGACAAGATCGTCTCTGATGTTCTCATTAATTCGCCAGTATGAAAAAATAGATCCTTCTCTTGAAATTTCTATTCAAAACTTTGTTTCTTTTGACGACATCCGCTCTCATCGAGTGCATATAGGTTATTTCCCATATCTTGCCAAATACGAAGATCTTTTGTGCGTTCCGGTTACTACGGTGTTCATGCTTTCTCTGGCAAGCCCGATTTATCTAGTTCGTCATGGAAGCCCAGCCACCCCTGAGGACCTCACTGAGCACATTACCTTACAGCGAGATACTTTTGGCTATCCCATTACCAAAGGACTATGGAAACATCAATATTATCGAGCCATAAATCCCCAAAAAATTTGGTTTATGGACAACATCACAGCTTTGTCTGCCGCTGTTGAAGGAGAAGGTATAGCCCTAGACGTTCCTTTATCTATGGCACGCTCCTATATTCAGGCAGGAAAGCTAACGTCCACCATCGGCGGATGGCATAGACAGTGTTGGCATTACAGCCTAGTCTGCAGTTATTCTGTTCTCAAAGAAATTCCTGCTCTTGGTAATTTCATCGAATGGTTAATGCTCAAACTTCAAGCCGCAGAAAATAATTTATGGCAGGCGGTATATAAAGAATGTGGAGAAAGTTTTCCGATTGACTCAGAAGAGAACCCAGAATCGATTTAACTTTTTGTGATTTTCATCCTATTAACTCAGACAGGAGAGAAATTTTTAAGGAGCCGGTTCCGTATGGTTTTTCAGTTCCCGTTAGGAGGCTTCTTTTCTTCATGACAGGTATCTCAACAACTTCCAAAAAATAGATCTATTAAACATATTTAAATTTCTCGGACGGCTCTGCACTTCTTACGAGTCAAAAATTACTCTGCGGTTCTTTCTGAATTCTTCTCTGTTTTTCTTCACCGTCAACAAGGATTGTTTTAGATAATCTCATGATTTTTGACTGAGTTGCAGAAAAATCATCTATTCTTCGCTTTTGTTAAGTGAACCCTTTAAGAAGCCCGAAGAAACAGCTCCTTTTCTCCAAATGTCAAAAAACCGTTCTAGATAAATGAGTTATAATAATAGTTTGTCTAGATGATATGTCGTTCATGGAGGAATTAATGGAGCTCAAAGCCACGACTGTTGGAGGTTATCTGAGAGAATTACCTGCCGATCGGCGTGTTGCCATGGCTCGCGTCTGCAGTATGATCAGACGTTCTGCCAGAGGCGTCCGCGAAAGCATGAGATATGGGCTCGCTTTTTATGAACTTCATGGTCCTCTTTTTGCCCTTGAATCAACAGAAAAAACAATGACTCTCTTCATTGCTGAACCCTCTGTTGTTGAAAACTATAAAGACAGTGTTAAGGGCGTATTGGCTGACCGCAGCGCGATCTGTTTTGATGATCTCAATAGAATCCCGTTAGACAGTCTCGAAAAAATTGTACGCGACTCCGTGGTAGCCCGCAGAGAACGCGTAAAAACCACTCCGGCACCTACTCAGAAGGAGCTTCTTGACCTTTGGAAAATTACCGAAGAAGAAGCAAAAGCTCCTCCTCCCATCGTTCGCATTCCTATGGGCAAGGAGGAGGAAGAGGTTGAACCTGAGGTCAAGGTAGAAGTAGAAGAACCGGAAAAGCCTGTCGAGATCTTAAGAGCACCTACTTTCAAAGATCCAGCAATGACAGCGAGTTCTCAGCCAAAGAATCCTGCTCTGAAAAAGGCTGCATCACCGGCTAAAAGTCCTATCCGCAGAAGGGCTCCCAGAAAAACAGCCGCTGCGGAAGATGCCGCCGTAAAACCAAAGAGAACCAGAAGAACAAAAGCGAAATCTGCAGAATAAAACGCTTACAAATCTTTAATCTTCGCTCCCGATTTCCCAAGATAAGATCGCACCGGAATCGGGAGCTTTTAATTGTGTATATTTCACGATCAATAGGACAATGGGGCTTTATGTCCCCTGCTCTTTGAGCTACTCTTTTTCACTTTTTAATTTCATTCTTATTTGCACTATGGACTCTCGAGAAAAGAAAAAGCTTTGGAAATGGCTTGTTGTTGCTGTGGCCTTGATTTTCTTTGCCTTTATGGCATTGTTGCCCCTACCCTGGGAGGAGGGAGATGATGTGCCCGCTCCAAATCCAAATATCACAAGTCCATGATCCCAATCGGAACGTTTTTTCTGATATTACGTGTCACAATAGGTAATATAACGGATTGAAATTGATTGTTACATCAACCTCTGCTTTGTTGCTTTATGAAAAAAAACGATAAAAAGCTTATATGGGAACTTTCTGCAGTCATCGGCTGCAAGATAGCCATTATTGCTGCCATATGTTTTGTCTTCTTCGGGCCTGAGACCAAAACGGAGCAGACTCCTGAAGCAGTGAGCGCAGGAATTCTTTACAGAAACACTTCTATTAACACTTCTTTAATTAACAACGAAAAAGGAGAGGAAACATGCTCTCAACAGAACTAGTCGATCTGTCGCGTGTGCAGTTCGCTGCTACCGCGATGTATCACTATCTCTTTGTTCCATTAACTTTGGGCCTCTCGATGATTTTGGTAGCGATGGAGGCCTGCTACCTCAAGACCGGGAAACAAGTCTACAAAGACATGGTGAAATTCTGGGGCAAGTTGTTCGGTATTAACTTTGCCTTAGGCGTAACAACCGGTATTACCATGGAGTTCCAATTCGGTACAAACTGGTCGTACTACTCTCACTATGTAGGGGACATCTTCGGTGCCCCTCTCGCTATTGAAGGCTTAATGGCGTTCTTCTTAGAGTCAACCTTCGTTGGTTTGTTCTTCTTCGGGTGGGATAAAATCAAGAAAGGCACTCACTTTCTTTGCACAATCCTCATGGCTTTAGGTTCCAACCTTTCTGCCCTGTGGATTCTGGTTGCTAACGGCTGGATGCAATATCCGGTCGGCTCAAGCTTCTCTTATCAAACCATGCGTATGGAAATGAATGACTTCTTCTCCGTCATTCTCAGTCCATGGGCCCAAACCAAATTCTTCCACACCATCACTGCCGGATACTGTACTGGTGCAGCGTTCGTATTGGCAATCTCTGCCTGGTATATGTTAAAAGGCCGTGATATGGACTTCGCAAAGCGCAGCTTCCGTATTGCCGCTTGCTTTGGTTTCTGTGCAGCATTGCTTGCCGCATGGCAGGGTGATGAATCCGGCTATTTGGCCGCTCAAGATCAGCCGGCTAAACTCGCCGCTATGGAAGGTATGTGGGAAACCGAACCAGCTCCGGCCCCAATGGCTCTGATTGCATTTGCTGATCCGGTCAAACAGGAAAACACATTTGAAATCAAAATTCCTTATCTCGCCGGTATCTTAGCAACACGCAGTTTTGACAAAACCGTCCCGGGTCTTAAAGAGATCATCGCTGAAAACAAAGCCAAGATTGCAAGCGGCGTAATCGCTGTCGGTGCTCTTGAACAGCTCAGAAAAGACCCGAATAATGCCGAAGTAAAGGCCTTATTTGATCAACACAAAAAAGATCTTGGCTTTGGTCTTTTAACTAAAAAATATCAGAACGACCCCTCTAAGGTCACAGAAGCAGATATCCAGAAAGCTGCTAATGATTCAATCCCATACTCTATCGATGCCATGTTCTATTCTTTCCGTTTGATGGCTGGTATTGGGGTTGCGTTGATTTTGATCTTCGGTCTTTCTTTCTGGTACTCCTACAAGAGAGTCGCTTACAAGAAGTCCTGGCTTCTTAAATTGGCTCTCATCTCCGTTCCATTGCCCTGGCTTGCCTGCGAAGCCGGTTGGTTCGTCGCAGAATACGGCAGACAGCCCTGGACAATTTGGGAAATCCTCCCGACACACCTGTCCGTTTCTTCCTTGTCCGTCGGTTCAGTTTGGGGTTCTTTGGCCAGCTTGGTTGTTCTCTACACCGGCTTGCTTATCGTTGAAGCTTGGTTGATGATTCGTTTCGCTAAGTTAGGTCCGAGCTCCCTGGGAACAGGCGCTTATCACCACGAACAAGCTGCCAAGTAAGGAGGGTACAAAATGTTAGATTATGAAGTACTAAAAGTTATCTGGTGGTTGTTTATCGGAGTCCTCCTTGCCGGCTTTGCCGTCATGGACGGCCAAGACATGGGTATCGGTACATTGCTGCCGTTCCTCGGAAAAAACGATGATGAAAAACGCATCATGATTAATGCGGTTGCGCCTCACTGGGACGGCAACCAAGTTTGGTTCATTACCGGCGGTGGTGCTATCTTTGCTGCATGGCCGCTGATTTATGCAACATCTTTCTCCGGTTTTTACTGGGCAATGCTGTTGGTCCTCTTTGCTCTCTTTTTCAGACCTGTCGGTTTTGACTACAGAAGCAAGGTTGAAAACACCACTTGGAGAACCACATGGGACTGGCTGCTTTTCGTTGGCAGTGTAGTTCCCCCGATTGTCTGCGGTGTAGCATTCGGCAACCTTCTCGAGGGCGTTCCTTTCTACTTTGATGACCATCTGCGCAGCTACTACACCGGTTCTTTCTGGGCATTACTCAACCCGTTTGCTCTCCTTTGCGGTATTGTCTCCATCTGCATCTTCATTGCACAGGGTGCTAACTACCTGGTCTTGAGATCCGTAGGCGACTTACAAAGCAAAGCGGTGAAATGCTCACAAGTAGCCGGACTGCTTTATGCGGTGCTCTTTGTTGCAGCCGGAATTTGGGTTTACTTTGGCATTAAAGGTTACGTAATCACCTCTCCGGTTGATCCGGCAATGCTTCCAAATCCGCTTAACAAGACTGTAGAAATGCAAGAGGGCGCATGGTTTGCCAATTTTGCGAAGTATCCAGTGCTTTGGCTTCTTCCGGCTCTTGCTGTTGGCGGCGGCTTACTCTCTACCATGTTCATCAGCGCTAAGAAAGCAGGTTGGGCTATTATCTGTTCCTCTTTGGCAATGGTCGGAACTGTATTTACTCCGCTCGCAGCAATGTTCCCGTTCTTGATGCCGTCTTCTACAAACCTGGCTTCCTCTTTGACAGCTTGGGACTGCACAAGCTCTCACACAACATTGTTTGTCATGTTCGTTGTTACTTTGATCTTCCTGCCGATTGTTCTCTTTTACACCGGCTGGGCATACAAAGTACTGAGCGGCAAGATTACGCCTAAAGTTATTCAAGATAACTCTAAGAACCTGTACTAATTAAAGATGAGCCCTTCGGGGCTCTCAAGGGAGTAAATAATGATTTATTTTCTTTGGATTGCTTGCTTGGTCCTCATGATTTGGGGCTCAGCAAATTTCACAACAAAGATTGATAACGAAGATTAATCGGAAACTGGCCCGGTCACTGCCGGGCATTTTTTTCTAAACAAACACTAATGAGAATTATTTCCTTTTTGCTTGCACTAGCAGTTGCCGGTACCATCATTGTCTATCCAAGACTCATTTCCACTGATATGCACTCGGTACCTCATGGATGGCTAGTGGGCCTGATGTTCGGTATGAGCTTTTGTTTTATCTACGGCGTTGGATTTGTGCCTAACAACCGCATCTTAAAATTGATTTTCTCTCCTCTAATTGCTTGGCCGCTGCTTTTTGTTTGCGGAGGAGCCATCCTTCTTCAGAGTCCGTTGAATCTTTTTTAAGAAGTTGGTTCGTAGGTCTGAGACTCCCGATACTTTCTCGGAATTTTTCAGAAGATTACGTCAAAAAACCTAAAGGCCGATTGGAATTCAATCCTAACCGGCCTTTTTTATTTCTTAACGGTATTCTAGTAAATAGGCATTGGTAAACCATCTGACAACCTGAGCCAGCCGCGAATAATTCGGTAGCAGACCCAAATTCCGAGCACGATGAATCCAATAAACCATACTGCCAGACCAACTAGGATGAAGGCTAAGAAGAATCCGACCACCCACACAAAAAATAATCCACCAGAACGCATACCAGAAGGTTCTAATTTGCCAAGTAAAGTGACTTGCTAGATAAGTTCCCTGGACATCGCCTCGTTTTACATAGTTAATAATCACAGCAATAATAGAGGGCCAGCCGAAAACAAAAGCAGTAGCAATAGAAGCGCCTGAAAAAACACCCAACACGATAGAGAGACCGTGCAGGAAATAAACTATCTGCGTAACGGTTACAAGATTTCGCGGAACCTGATTAACCGGATAATTCGGCTGAGGTTGGTTCAAGATCTGATAATCGGACATGGTTTTCTCCATCTAATCTATGGCGTTATTAGATACCACATAATTCATCAATTTTTTTCTTATCGGTATTTTTAGGAAGTTGATTGTATTGTGAAGAGAAATAATTCTGAAGTTCTTGGAACTAAAAAGGATCAACTTGTTGGAATTAATTAGGAAATCTTTCGAAACCTCGATGTTCTCATCGACGAATCAGGAACCTAGAATTTCTTTTTCAAGCAGCTGACCAACTCCTTTCAAAAATTCGAGCTCCTTTTTCGAGGTTTCCTTTCTTTGTTCCTAACCGCAGTACGTCTCTTGATTGCAACAAAACAAAATTTCGACCTTTTAAATCTCCACTTACTACGATTAGACCGCTCAGGAATGCATCATCATGCGATAATCTGAAAATCATGTTTGGAGAAAACTATGAGAGTTTTGTTGGTTGAAGACGATGAAATGATTGGAGAGGCCGTCGTCGACGGACTCAAATCCGAAGGATATGCCGTTGATTGGGTTAAAGACGGAGGCTCTGCCACGATCGCCTTAGACACCACATCATTCGGGATCGTGATCCTTGATCTCGGCCTTCCCGGAAAAGACGGCCTTAATGTCCTGAAGGATATGAGGCGCAAGAAAAACCATACTCCTGTTCTCATCACGACAGCCCGTGATACAGTTAACGACAAAATCGAGGGGCTGGATGCTGGCGCTGACGACTATCTCATTAAGCCATACGACCTTGATGAATTAAACGCACGGGTTCGAGCCCTCTTAAGACGTTCTGCCGGAAGAGCAGACCCAATCATCGAAAGAGGCCGCTTAACCATTAATCCGACAACTCGTGAAGTTTTATTTGATGGTCAATCGATCATTCTTTCCAGTAAGGAATATGCCCTTCTCTTTGCGCTTGCTGAGAGAAAAGGAATCGTTCTTTCTCGAGCCCAGCTTGAAGAAAAACTCTATAACTACGATTCTTTGATTGGCTCCAATGCTATTGAAGTTCATATCCATCACTTGAGAAAGAAACTCTCGGAAGACAGCATTAAAACTGTCAGAGGCGTAGGCTATATTTTGGAGACCTAATTGTTCTCCATTCGAAAACGGCTCCTAGCAACCGTTATAGCAGTTCTTCTAGTCAGCACTTTTTGTGCAGGGATGGCAACTTATTTTGCTATTCAGCAGCAAGTTGACCGTCTGCTCGACAATTCTCTGAAACAAGTCGCCTTATCCCTAAACTCCATTCACAGTGGAGAAATAGCCTTTCTCAAAAAAGACTCCTTTTTGTCTGCTGACGACAGCATAGTGGTGCAAATTTACGACCCCATCAGCGGAATAACTTTCATCTCACGGGCTATGGACAAACTTCCGCTGGCAGAAAGGACAGGCTTTTCAGACATTCTTATTGACGGAAGACCCTGGAGGCTGTACACCTCCCAGAACTTTTCCGGGCAGATTATTGAAGTCGCTCAGCCGGCCCTTTTGAGAAGTGAAGTCGCTATACAGACAGCCAAACCTATTCTTATTCCACTGCTTGTCGGAGTACCGGTAATTGCTATCATTTTATGGATAGTCATCGGCCATGGATTTTCAAGTCTCGAAGGCGCCTCCCAAGCTATTGCCAGACGTTCTCCCTCATCGCTTAAACCTCTTTCTTTAAAAGGGATGCCGGCGGAGCTCGCTCCCCTAGTCAACTCTCTAAACGACTTACTGGCACGGCTTTCTGACAGTTTCAAACTGCAGAGCAGGTTTGCATCCGATGCGGCACATGAGCTGCGGACGCCTCTAACGGCTCTCAACCTCCAGATTCAACTTGCTGAACGGGCCAAAACAGAAGAAGCCAAGGCCAAGGCGTTCGGACGCTTAAAAGAAGGAATAAAACGTGCCACGCGTCTGGTAACCCAATTGTTGACGATGGCTCGGCTCGACCCGGATAATTCCGAAAAACCAATGGCTCCCCTAGATCTGAATGAACTTGCCCGAAGCATTCAAGATGAAATCAGCGTAGTGGCAGAGCAGAAAGGCATCTCTATATCTACCCTCGAGAAGAGTAAAGCCATCGTATTCGGAAACAAAGATGCATTACAGCTCATGATTACAAATCTGTGCGATAACGCCATTCGCTACACGCCGGAAGGAGGTCATATAAGGATCGCAACAGGCATCGAAGACGGCAACGGAATTGTGGAAGTCTCAGATGACGGCCCCGGCATCCCGGAAGCAGAAAGAGCACGAATTTTTGAGAGGTTTTATCGTGCCGAAGGCACAAAGACTATTCCAGGCACTGGAATTGGTTTAGCCATTGTAAGGCGCGTAGCAGAACTACACGGTGGGAAACCGTCGTTAGAAGACGGCCTTGGCGGGAAAGGCATAACTTTCAAAATCACTTTCCCCGCCACTCAGAAACAAAGAACCAAACTTCAGGAAGACTCTGACGACGACTCTTTGGATAATTAACTGTTAGAGCTTATTGGAAACCGCAGTAGCTCCTTTGTTAATTCCCTCTCCAGCAGCGGAAACGTCTTTACCTATACCTTTTACGGTGTTGCATCCTGAAATGGCCAGCACAAACGCTACGAGAATTGCAGTAATTCCAAACTTTTTCATAATTTTTCCTCTGAATAATTCACTGTTTGGATTAAAAGGCATTACATCTTATTTTGGACTGCTGTAGCGGCAGAATCTATATCTCCGCCAACTGCGGAAACATCCTGACCAACCCCTTTCACAGTGTTGCAGGCAGTCAGTCCCAAGCATAGTAATGCGGCAGCCAACAAACAAGCAAGTTTTTTCAATTTAAGCCTCTTCCTAATAATTAACCACTCCTCCGATATTAAATTTTTGTTGCCTGCTAAAAGACTTTTTTCATCCATTACGGGAATACAGCTTGGTGGGTTTTTCCGTTAAGAGGTGTCAGCAGAAAGGATTTCTATTGGCACTCAAGCGCAATAATTGCTTACTGTTGATAAATATTTCTTAAGGAATATTTAAGAAGATTTTTCGATGATGAATCATAAGAATCATGAACAAATTGTGAGAGCATAAAAATTATGACTTCAATTTCTCTTAAAAGATCCCTCGTAACCTCTGCTGTTGCGTTTGCTTTAGTTTTTTCTTCTTCAAGTCTTCTCACTGCCGCTATTCCTTCTGTAAACGCACAGGAGGTCTCTCCAGCTCAGCTTGTTGCTGCTTTACCTGATTTCTCAAAACTGGTTGAAGAAAACGGCAAAGCGGTCGTCAGTATTGAAACTTTGAAAAAAGCTAAGAAAGTCAGTCGTAATAAGCGAGCTCCCGGACAGGATCCTTTTGAAGAACTCAGAAAATTTGGGTTCCCATTTCCATTCGGTGACGATTTCCCAGGCTTCGGCAGCCCCGAAAGGCGAGGACAAGGCTCTGGATTCATTATTTCTCCGGATGGTTACATCCTTACCAACCATCACGTTGTTGACGGTGCAGACGAATTGACTGTTCACCTTACAGATAAGAGAAAGTTCAAAGCCAAGGTTATAGGAAGTGATCAAAAGACAGACGTTGCCGTCATCAAGATTGATGCTAAAGATCTGCCGACCGTCAAAATCGGCAACTCCGATAAAGTTAAAGTAGGTGAATGGGTTGCCGCTATCGGAGCTCCTTTCGGTTTAGACAACACTGTTACCGCTGGTATTGTTTCTGCCAAGAGCCGCAATCTTCCTGATGACCAATTTGTACCTTTCATTCAAACCGACGTGGCCGTCAACCCGGGCAACTCCGGAGGCCCTCTCTTCAATATGAAAGGAGAAGTCATCGGCATCAACTCTCAGATTTTCTCCACCTCCGGCGGATTCATGGGTTTATCTTTTGCTATCCCAATTGACTTGGCGATCCAAATCAAAGATCAGCTGCTCAAAGACGGAAAAGTTTCCCGCGGCAGAATTGGTGTTCTAATGCAGGCAATGAGTCCGGAGCTCGCTAAGAGCTTCGGCTTAAAAGACGAAAAAGGAGCTTTAGTCGTCCAAATTGAAGATAAAGGACCTGCTGACAAAGCCGGAATGAAGGAAGGGGACGTTATCATCGAATTCAATGGTAAGAAGATTGACGAAATGGTTCAGCTTTCTCAAGCCGTCGCATCCACCAAACCCGGAACCAAAGTCAAAGTAGTGGTCCTCAGAGAAGGTAAGCCTACGGAGCTGTCCATGACAGTCGACGAGATGCCTGTTGACTCCAAGCTTAGTTTCAAAGCGTCAAAGGCCAATTCTCCGGTCGATCGCTTAGGACTCCTAACTCGCCCGCTCAATGATCAGGAAAAAAAGAAATACTCTTCCGGTATCGTCGTAGAGACTGTTGACGGTCCTGCTGCGGAGGCAGGCATCCAGACAGGAGATGTCATTATCAGCGCAGGAGGCAAGAAGATTAAATCTGCCGATGATCTGAAAAAGGTCCTTGAAAAAGCGGGAAAATCAATTCCTCTGCTTATCGACAGAAAGGGACAGCGAATTTTCGTACCGGTTCCTCTTGAAACTGAGAAGAAATAACAAAAATTAGCTTGACCGACGAAAAATCTCCGTCCGAAAGGACGGGGAGGTATCATGTTATTACAGGCCTGCAGAAATGCAGGCTTATTAATTATGCGCGGTATAGTGAAGGGCTTGAAATGAAAGACCTCTCAAGACTTCCGGTCCTCGATTCAATTTTCCCGAAGGATTTACCGGAAGCTCCTTGACCCATGAAATCAATCGTGGGGACTTGTACCTTGCTAAAACTTTAGACAAACCACAGATGAGGGCCTCCGGTTCTGGTCTGCGGTGTTCGTCTTCTTCCACCAAAAGCGCTGTTACAATGGCTCCCCATGTTTCATCGGGCTTGCCAAGCACTAAGGCTTGTCTAATCCCTGGAATGCCTTCTAAGGCTTGTTCAACTTCTTGCGGATATACATTATCTCCGCCGGAAAGAATGACGTCTTTTGCCCGGCCTTTAACGAATACATACCCGTCCTCGTCAACATGCCCCAAATCTCCGGAATCGAACCATCCATCCGTATCTTTTGTCGCTCGGCCCCAGTAACCTTCTAAGAGCATTGGTCCTTTTACCAGAACGCGATCCCCTACGATTTTTATTTCAGCTCCGGGATTAATCTTGCCGCTTCCTTTAGTTATGCTGTAGCGCATGTCAAAGGGTGTGCTGACGACGTTGCTGGCCGTTTCTGTCATACCGTAGGTCATTACCAAGGGAAAGTGTCTGTCAAAGGCCATTTTCCTTACTTTCTCCGAGGTTGGAGCACCACCGACTAAAAAGGTTTTAAAACCTTTAGCAGGACGCCAATCAGGACACTCTTCCAAGACCTTAATAAGCATCGTAGGAACGATAGAGGACAAGGTCACTTTATCTCTATCCCAACTTTCTGTGTAAGCTTTTGCAGAGAACTTAGGCGCAAAGGATATAGCTGTGCGTGCGATAAGACTGCGACTGACGATAGAAAATCCTCCAATCCTGGCAGGCGAAATGCTCAGCTGCCACACATCTCCGTCCTCAAGAGGAATATTCTTTGCGCTGGATAAAGCACTGCTGATAAGTGCTTTTCTGGTCAATATCGTGGCCTTTGGGGTGCCGGTTGTACCAGAAGTAAAGATGATAATGGCGGTGCCTTCAGGCAACGGATCCTTGAATGTATCAACTTGGGCCAGAAACCTTTGTTTTTCTGTGTCGGTCAAGGACGGATGAAGAACCAGGATAGGAATTTCCAATTCCAAAAGAGCATAGACAGTTACTAAAGAGTCCGTATCCGGACGTACCACAAGGGGATAAACCTTTGAGCATCTTTGCCCTTTGACTTCAGTAATTCTTTTCTCGACCATTTCTGCCAGCTGAGCAAACGACAGATCGCCCCCGTCAGCGTCCGATCTTCTTATCGCTAAACGCTGCGGATACTCCTGCGCTGCTCGTCTGACAGACAAAAGGTCAGTAGTCATATAGCCGTATTTACGGAAGACGCGGAAACTTTTTGAAGTTAGGACGGCGTTTTTCTAAGAAGGCTTCTTTCCCTTCTTTTCCTTCTTCTGTCATATAGAACAGCAAAGTAGCATTACCGGCTAATTCCTGCAATCCTGCCTGTCCGTCACAATCTGCATTCAAAGCAGACTTCAGACAGCGAATGGCAAGCGGAGAGTTCGCAAGTATTTCCCTGCACCACTGGACTGTTTCTGCTTCCAGCTCTTCATATGGCACAACCTTATTTACCAACCCCATATCCAAAGCTTCCTTGGCATCGTAGAAACGTGCGAGGAACCAAATTTCACGGGCTTTTTTCTGGCCGACAATTCGAGCCATATAGGAAGCGCCCCAACCACCGTCAAAGGATCCGACTTTAGGACCAGTCTGACCGAATCTGGCATTATCAGCAGCAATAGTCAAATCACAAATCATATGAAGAACATGACCGCCGCCTACACACCAGCCGGCTACCATCGCAATCACAGGTTTCGGACAAGTTCTAATTTGTCTCTGAAAATCCAATACATTTAAACGGGGAATACCGTCCGATCCAACATACCCGCCGGTACTTCTTACCTTTTGGTCGCCGCCGGAGCAAAAAGCTTCCTTACCCTGACCCGTCAGAATAATCACACCGATATTCTCATCATCTCTAGCATCGGCTAAAGCCTGTTCCATTTCTCTCACAGTAAGAGGACGGAAGGCGTTTCTAACCTGCGGACGATTAATTGTGATCTTGGCAATACCTTCATCACTTTTTTCATAAATGATATCTTCGAAGTCTTTTACCTTTTTCCACTCTGGGATTTTCGGCAGTGAAGAAGTGTCTAATTGAGGCTGCATCTATTGAATCCTTTTTGAAAGAACCAAAATATTAATCGTTATTTGCGTGCAAATCCAACGATCGGATATGTCGGCACCTGAAAAGACCGATCCTAAATGGCCGCCATCCTTACTCAATGGAGCCTGCCTGTCTCAAGTGCACTATTTCAAAAGTTAATTTCCGTTTTGATGATTTCTTTGCTTCATTCCATCCTCAAGCTAGTCATGAACATAATTGAACGAGCATTAGCTTCGACTTAAGAACTATTGTCAGAGTTTGCTTTGCGGTAATTCTTTAGTTTGCGTTGCTTTTCTCTTGTACAGCCCTAAGCCTCTCATGCATTGTTTCAGATACAGAAAAGGCTTCCTATCTATTTGAAGGAAACCTTTTGCTGCAAGGACTAGTCCTTGCCTGCACGATAATTCAAAAGCATTAAGAGTTCATTTTCGATATCGACTGAGCCAAAGCTTTCCACTTCGGAGCTTCCTCCTTAATAAATTCCGCAAATTCTGCTCCGGTGGACAGAACCGGTTGAGCCCCAAGCTTCTTAATTCTCTCTATGACCTTCTGATCGCTTCTGCACTTTACCAGAGCTTGCGAAAGCTTATCTTTAAGCTCCTTCGGGGCTCCCTTAGGAACAACATAACCGTCCCACGCACAAAGCTCATAATCTTTAAGCCCGATTTCCTTCATTGTGGGGGTATCAGGCAGGTTTTCCAACCTTTCAGCTGTAGTTACGGCAATAGCTTTTAAAGAGCCATTTTTAACATGAGGCAAGGCATTAGCGGCAACATCAATCATGAATGGGATTCTTCCTGCCAGCACTTCTACCATTGCCGCTGCTCCTCCCGCATGCGGGACATGGGTCAAATTCAGGCCAGTCTGCATAGCAAAGAACTGTCCGGCCAGATGGCTCGTTGTGCCGACGCCCGAAGAAGCAAAGAAGACTTCACCCGGATGAGCCTTACTGTATTTCACCAAGGACTGGTAATCAGTAACGCCGGGAAGCGCTTTTGGATTCAAAACCATTACAAGGCCGACTTTAGAAATTTGTCCTACCGGTTCAAGATCGGTAAGCGGATCAAATTTCATATTGTCATAAAGATAACGATTAACGCACATGATTCCATTGGTGACATAACCAAAGCTTGCGTCTTTTTGAGGCTCATCGATAAGATAAGCGGTACCAATGTTGCCGCCGGCGCCCGGTCTATTTAAAACCCAAATATCCTTGCCCAAATTCTTTGATAGGGCATCTAATGGGCTTCTACCTAGGACGTCTCCACCACCGCCAGCCGGAAATGGAATAACAAGCTTCACATCATTTGGAGATTGTGCAAATACTTTCCCACAAAGCATAGGAGCAACAAGTCCCACCGTCATTGTTCCTAAAAGAGCTCTTCTCTTCATTTGTTTTTTCCTCAACTTTTTTAATACTGTATCGTACAGTACAGAATATTTTAGTTTTTTTGTAGTAGTGTTCTATATTGAAGATCAATTTTTAACAAAGTTATGCCGAAAGTACCGACGAAAAAAGGAAAGCAACGCCAGAAAGCCATCTTAGAATCGGCCATAGATGTCTTCATTGCCAACGGATATGCAGGAACTTCACTGGATAAAATTCTGAAGATCTCTGGTGGCTCCAGAACAACAATCTACAAAACTTATGGTTCTAAGCAGGGACTTTTCTTAGCAGCGCTTGAATCAATGGTAGAGGATCTCTACTCTGAATATGCCCAGCAATATGATGAAAAAAGAACTTGGGAAGAGGAGCTTGTTGTTTTTGGGAATATTTTTCTTAAGGGAATTCTCTCAAAGAGAGCTTTGGGAGCAGCACGGCTAATTTATTCTGAAAGCGCCAGATTCCCGGCTATCGGAAAATGGTATTACCAGGAAGGAGCTCTTCTAAGCTACAGCTGTTTTGCGAAGGTACTCGAAAACCATATTAATCTTAATTTTGAAGAACTTAAAAGCATTTCAAGAATCTATATTGAAATGCTTAAAAACAATGTCTATTTGAAGGCGCTTTGTCTGCCAGATTTTCAACCCGACGATGAGATGATCGCTCGAGACGTTTCGGAAAGTGCAGCTTTTATTGTCGCCTACGTCCGTCAAAGAATTAATGCAAAACAAGATTAATTGCTTTATAGTCAGCAAATCTCAACTTCCGGTCAACTGCTAGAACACGATTCTAACTACACCACCATAGCCATGGTCGAATCCTTATACCTCCAATATTTATTTGGAGGATTTGTTTCACTGATCGTTATTACAAATCCTCTTTCCAAGATTCCTCTTTACATTAGTTTGACTCAAGGGATGTCTATCGCTGAGCGTAAAAAACAAGCTAACTGGGCGTGCTATTACGCCGCCGCCATCATGCTTGTCAGCTTAGCGGCTGGTAACCTTCTATTGGTCTTTTTCGGAATCTCTTATGGCGCTTTGCGTATCTCCGGCGGCTTTGTCGTAGGCCTGATTGGCTATCAGATGTTATTTGGGAGCAGAGACCAACAAGGTGCTCCGGTAGTTAGAAGAGACAAAACTGACTACTCCTTCTTTCCTTTAGCCATGCCGGGAATCAGCGGACCGGGTACGATTGCCGTCGTAATCGGTATTGCTTCCGAGATTGCGGAATTACCTAACTGGATTGATATGGCCGGAGCTTTTTTTATGACCGGCGTCTCTATCCTGGCCTGCTCTTTTATTACCTGGATTGTTCTTCGGTGCTCTGAGTATATTTCCAGCAAACTTGGACCGTCAGGCACCCAAGTTCTTACCAAACTCATGGGTTTCCTGCTTATTTGTATCGGTGTTCAATTTATGGGCTCCGGCGTCAGGACATTTATGGCCGGTTCATAGAAATATCAAAACTTCTTCTCAAACGAGGACTCAAGACAACATTCTTGGATCCTCGTTTTTGCTTATCTGCCTTTTCTTTTTGAGTCAGAACCCTTAATTTCCTGAAAATAGCGTTGCTTCCAAATCGTATATCTCAGTTACTAAAAGAACCTTGTTTTTGCTTATCTTTCTATAGCGAATCGCAAAGAGAACAACAAAGAGAAAAGAGAGGAGCCTCATCAATCGTTCTTGTTGTCACCAAGAATCTGCATTTCCTGCAGCTCTTCGAGTGACATTTTCCAATGAAAAAGTCATTTATCTGACTGATCATTTATAAATATCTTCAAACTGCCTTCCACTTGATAAACGATCTTTTTTCTTTAGAGAATACTAAAGCGATCTTTAATATGTCTTTTGAAGAACTGTCGTTACCGTATTTTTCTAATTGTTCTACGGCTTCCTTTAGTTTGCCTTCCTCACCGCTCCTTTCAGAAGCCACTTTAAATTCAAGTATCCAGTGTCTATTCTTTACGTTCACCTCTAAGTCACTTCTTCCCATTGCACTGTGATGTTCAACCCATGGTTTAAGCCCAGCACCAGCGAAATATACCTGAACGAAACTTCTCAAACTAGCTTCATCTTTGACGGGATAATTCTGATAGTCAATAGATGCAAAGAGCCTATTAAGTATGTGAAACAGAGCCTCCGGAGAATCTTCAGCTAAGACTTGAGCGATTCCGCCTGCTCCAACCTGACCTGCCAAACGTCCTTTCAAAAGCATTTCCATGTATAGCTTAGCCATAGCTGTCCGCACTTCCGAGTTGGGATATCCGAGGTGCACTATATCGTTATACTTGACGGTTTTGATAGTAAGATATCCAGCTTGAGTCAAAAGAGCCAAGTCCGAGATAGAGTCAAAGTCTGAGGGGCCGGAAAGAGTGGACAGAAGAAGAGTTTTATCATTGCCGTATTCCTCAGGACTGCGCAAAGAATGCGACTTAAAATATCGAACAAGAGCCGATGGTTGGCCTCCGTTTTCAAACCAATAATCCTTGAATCCACGTTCAGGATTTAAGAAAAATTTTAAAATTGACCATGGAGCAAAGACATGGGTCGAGGCTTGTTCATCAAAGCAGAATCCATCGTAATTTTTTGTAAGTTCATTCAATAACTCTCCTTTTTCCATTTTTAAAGATGTACAAGCTTTGAGAATAAAATCAGAAAAGTATTTCTCCACTTCTTTATGGGTATAGCCCAAAAGCGTTCCGTAAGTAGGATCCAAAGAGATGTCATACAGGTTGTTTAATTCGGAGAAAATTGTAGTTTTAGTGAATTTCGTTACTCCAGTGATGAATAGAAACCTCGTAGAACTATCATTGGACTTAAGAATGGAATAAAAACCACTGAGCTTTGTTCTAACTGATTCGAATAATTCTTTATCTTCCAAACAGGAAGTCAAAGGAGCGTCGTATTCATCGATTAATAGAACCAATGAGGAAACAGGCAACTCCGAAAGAAAATTAGACAACTCATTGACAAACTGGAGATTCTTGTTCTTTCTGAAGAAGCCAATTTTCCCGAACTCTGCTTCCAAAAAATTATCGAAATCAGAACAAAAGTCTGAATTTGGGACAGAAACCTTCAGCCGTGAAAAATCCAGCCTTACAACCTTATAGGAACTAACGTTCTCATTCCACAGTTGCTGAATCTCTAATCCTTCAAAATCCCTTACTCCATGCTTAAAGAGTGATTCAAATGTAGAAACAAGTAAAGACTTACCGAAACGTCTAGGTCTTGCCAAAAAATATTTTCCACTAGTAGTTGCTAACTCAAAAATCATTTGAGTTTTGTCTACGTAGATCTGCTTTGACTGACGCAGCCTCTCAAAAGACGAATTGCCTAGTGGTAAGTTTCTCGCTTCAGATAACATTTGCAATCCTTCTTTATAAATTTCCTAATTGACTAATATCCTACCTCTTCTAATATTAGTTGAAACACCAACTTTTATTACTCCTTAGATTCAAAAACGAAATGCAATTCGTGCTTGAATGTGCGCTCCATATAGAGTCACCGAAGCGTCCCTATATGGATGTCAGAACTATTCCACAGTAACGCTCTTAGCAAGGTTCCTTGGCTTATCAACGTCGGTACCTCTTACTAATGCAGTGTGGTAAGCAAGAAGCTGTAAAGGAAGAACATGAAGAATCGGAGATAAGTCACCGTAGTTTTCCGGCAGCTTTATCACATGGATCCCGTCAGACGGCTCGATATTCGAATCAGCATCCGAAAATACAAAAAGCACCCCCTTTCTGGCTCTGACTTCCTGCATATTGCTCTTAAGCTTCTCAATCAATTCATCGTTTGGAGCAACGGTAACGACAGGCATATTGCCGTCTACCAAAGCCAAAGGTCCGTGCTTTAACTCACCTGCAGGATACCCTTCAGCATGGATGTAGCTGATTTCTTTGAGCTTAAGAGCGCCTTCCAAGGCAATCGGGTAATGAGCCCCGCGGCCGAGGAACAATGCATTGTTCTTGTCGGCAAAAAGCTCAGCCCATTTCTTAATTTCCGGTTCTTGTTTAAGAACCACGTCCATGCTCTTCGGCAAATGACGAAGCTCTCGAATGGCCTGCTCTTCTCTTTCAGGAGTGAGTCTGCCTTTTTCCTTACAAATGGCAAGAGCCAGCAAATATAGAGCTGCCAGCTGGGTAGTAAAAGCCTTTGTAGAAGCCACGCCGATTTCAACACCGGCTCTGGTAATGTAATGAGCCTTTGTTTCCTTGACCATTGCGCTTGTGGCCACATTACAGATAGTCATGGTCATATCCATGCCGAGATCCTGAGCATGCCTCAAAGCTGCAAGTGTATCTGCGGTCTCTCCGGACTGAGAAATAGTCAGCACAAGTGTGTCGGGATCGGGCACCGATTCTCTATAACGGTATTCGCTGGCAATTTCAACGTCGACAGGAACCTTTGCAATAGACTCAATCCAATACTTCCCGATCATTCCGGCGTAATAGCTAGTACCGCAGGCAATTATCAAAACTCTCTTGAGTCTCTTGAACATTTCCGGAGCTTCAAAACCGAAAATAGCACCGGTAACACCTTGCACTCCTTCTAGAGTATCGGCAATAGCTCTCGGCTGCTCAAAAATTTCTTTCTGCATATAGTGGCTGAAATTGCCGAGAGAAATTTCCGAAGAAAACTCATGGATGATAGAAACCGGACGTTCGATGGTTTTGTATTCTTCGCCCTCTTTATGCCAAATAACGACTTTTTCCGGAGAAACGTCAACCACATCGCCGTCCTCAAGATAAATGAACTTGTCTGTCACACCCGCCAATGCGATTGGGTCAGAAGCAACGAAGTTTTCTCCGTCGCCTAGAGCCGCAACTAGCGGCGCCGCTTTCCTGGTCGCCACTACTCGATTGGGCTCTTTGATGCATGTGATTGCGATGGCATAGGCACCTCTAAGACGCTGTACTGCCTTTTCAACGGCTTTAAGAAGATCTCCTTCGTAGAGACTGTGAACTAAGTGAACAATAACTTCGGTATCTGTCTGACTTAAGAATTCATAACCTTTTTCAATCAGCTCTTCTCTGATTTCTTCATAGTTCTCGATAATGCCGTTATGAACGACGGCCATCATGTTATGAGAAAAATGAGGGTGAGTATTACAGATCTCCGGTGCCCCATGTGTGGCCCATCGAGTATGAGCAATACCGGTAAGACCACTAAGATTTTCAATCTTGGTCTGTTCAATTAAAGCATTGACTCTTTTTACCGTACGCGTTCTTTTGAGTTTACCCTCGTCAACAATAGCAATACCGCAGGAGTCATAGCCTCTGTACTCTAAACGCCGCAATCCTTCCGTAAGAATTGGCACTACATCTCTGTTACTGCTTGCTGCAACAATACCGCACATATTCTTTAACTCTCCAAATCTTTATTTTTTGGTTGGTCTTGGCCAACCGGGAATGGTCACAGGCTTAGCCCTACGAACAAATAAACAATCTTCCGGCACATCTCTCGTTACTGTTGCCCCGGCGCCCACGGTCGAGTGCTTATGAACAGTTACCGGAGCGACCAATTGGGTATCGCTTCCGATAAAGCAGTCATCCTCAATGACAGTACGGAATTTATTAACGCCGTCATAATTGCATGTAATGGTACCCGCACCAATGTTGACATTAGAACCCATGTCGCAGTCACCAATATAAGAAAGATGATTGACTTTACTTCCTTTACCAATGACGCTCTTCTTAATCTCTACAAAATTACCTACATGGACTTGTTCAGAGAGTTTGGCTCCTGGTCTAAGACGTGCATAAGGACCAATTTTTGCAGACTCTCCAACTATTGCTTGATCAAAATGGGAGAAGGCGTCTACTTCTGTTCCCGCACAGATCCTCGTTGAACGAATGACACAGTGGGGTCCGATTCGGACATTGTCTTCGAGAACGACATCTCCTTCAAAGACACAGCCGACATCGATAAAAACATCTTTCCCGCATGTCAGAGACCCTCTGATATCAATCCGTTCAGCATCGGCCAAGCCGACACCTTGAGCCATTAACTTCGCTGCCTGTTTTCTCTGCAAAGCTCTTTCGAGACGTTGGAGTTGAGTCTTGTCATTGACTCCCTCAACCTCCCAATGATCTTTTGTCTTGAGGGTATGAATCTTGACGCCTTCTTTAGCTGCAAAGCCGATTAAGTCTGTCAGGTAGTATTCGTTTTGTTTATTGGCACATCCGACTTGAGTCAGCCATCCCTTGATCTTATCTCCCGGGATAATCATGATGCCGGTATTGACTTCTTTGATCTTTCGCTGCTCATCAGAGGCATCTTTTTCTTCAACGATACCGACGACCTCACCTGTCTCATCTCTTAGAATTCTGCCGTACCCGGTCGGATTATTAAGCTCAACAGTCAATAATCCCACTTCGTCCCCGGCCTGTTTAGAAAACTCTTCCAAAGTAGCCGGAGAAATGAGCGGGACGTCACCGTAAAGAACCAATACAGATTCATTGTTTTCCAGGCTTGGAATCGCTTGTGCAACGGCGTGAGCGGTTCCTTTCTGCTCGGCCTGAAGTGCAAACTTAACAGGACGATTGGCAAAGTATTCTTTAACTTGTTCAGCACCGTGTCCAATGACCACCACGGGAGATTGTCCCTGCAAAAGACTCTCTGCAGAATCTAAAACCCATTCCAGCATTGGTTTATTACCTAATCTTTGCAGAACCTTAGGCAAAAAAGAGTTCATTCTCTTGCCTTTTCCCGCGGCTAAGATGACTACATTCATTGATTTTCCTTCTTACGCAGCAGCGTCATATAGATACTTGTCTTTGTTATCTTCCCAACTCTTTACGCAGTCTCTATTCATCTGGATTGGGAGAAGGGAGCCGACAACTTGGGCTAATCCCGCAGCGACGAATCCGCCGAGCAATGCAGGAATTTCCTCTCCCATTGAAGTAAATGTCAGATAACTCCAAACCACGCTGCCGACCGCAATTGAGAACCAGCATCCGAAGGTTGTGGAACGTTTCCAATACAAACCTAAAGTCAGGGGCCAGAAGGCTCCGATAACAGGGAATTGATAAGCCATCGCAGCCAACTCGTAAATCGGTGTTCCTTCCATAGAGAGGGAGTAGGCCAATACGCCCAAGGCAAAGATAATCAAAGAAATTCTCATAGCCTTCAACTCTCTCTTGTCGCTCAAAGGAATTATGTTTCTCAGCACGTTTTCTACGAAAGTAGTAGTCGGAGCTAACATAGTCGCAGAAGCGGTAGACATTACAGCTGAAAGAACAGCACCAAAAAAGAGGATTCTCAGCCAAAGCGGCATGTGTTCTTTAATGAAAGTCGGCAAAATTTCTTGAGGATCGGTATTCATCAGGCCAGCTGCCATATCTGGAACAGCAACCGTTGCGGCAATCACAATAAACATTGGAATTGCGGCAAAGATGAGATAAAAAGATCCGCCGATAATTGGGCCAATACAGGCAATTTTCGCCGTCTTAGCAGACATGACACGCTGGAATACGTCCTGTTGAGGAATGGAGCCGATCATCATGGTAATAGCTGCCGAAATCCAGAACAGCCAGCCCTTGATTGAATTTTCAGGGAAAAATCTAAATAAATCATGCTCCACGGCATAATTCGAAACGTTTTCGACGCCTCCAGCCATGCTCGATGCAAAGAAAGCTACCAAGGTAAGCCCAATCACAATAATGATCATTTGGAAGAAGTCGGTAAGAGCGACAGACCACATACCGCCGAAGACCGTATAAATCAGAACCACTACAGTTCCAATGATCATTGCTGCAGAGACGCTTATGAAGCCCTCGGTGAGAATATGGATAACTAATCCCAATGCTGCCACCTGGGCTGCTACCCATCCAAGATAAGACAAAACAACAAAAATTGAACAAATCAGCTCCACCGACACTCCGTAGCGACGTCTATAAAAATCGCCAACAGTCAGCAAGCTCATCTTGTATAGTTTTCGAGCGAAGAAAACACCGACCAAGATCAGTGCCATGCTCGATCCGACCGGTTCCTCGACGACACCCTCGAGACCGTGTGTAATAAATTGCCCAGGCGTTCCCAACACGGACTCACTTCCGAACCAGGTAGCAAATGTTGCCGTTACTACCATAATCAACGGAAGAGAGCGACCCGCTAAGGCGTAGTCACTTGTGCTTTTAACCCTTGTCGCTGCATACAAACCGATACCGACAGTACACAACAAATACAAACCAACAAAAATCGCTAATTTCATTAGTTTTGTTTTTCCTTAAAGTGACGGAAACTGCCGGCTTTAATCGACAGAAAAAAACTTAGGCTTAACTAAGTCATTGTAGTTTAAAAACGGGAAATGAATGAAAAGAAAATCCCGTACATGTCGGAAAGCGAGAGAGTGTGTTGCTTAAGAAAAACATGGCCCACATTCACTTACGAATGTGGGCGCAAAAGTTATAGTTATTTACAAACTTATTCAGCTTGTTCGATGCCGGCTAGCAACCAGCCAGACTTACCTTCGCGAGGCTTAACAAGGTTCCAAATTTCTTTGACGTCGGTCGGTTCACCGTTTTCATTGAGCTTGCCTTCGAAAAGAACGGAGGCGACATACTCAGTTGGAGTGGTTTCAAAACCTGCCAAAGACGGAGTCAAGGACAAAATCATGGTAACGTTAGCACCCTTGATTTCGCGGCGTCTGTGGGTCAGTTCAATGAACATGTCATCAGTGCAGTAATTGGACAAGTTATCCATGTCGCCGCTGTCCCAAGCGCCCTGAAGCATCTTGAAGTAAGAGGTGGACATCTGAAGAAAAGCTTCTTTATCGAATTCTGCCGGCACTTCAAAAGAAGAAGAGGCGGCTGCTCCGGATGCCGGTGCATCAGAGAATTCGTCCATAGCCGATCCCGGTCTGGAAGCCATCCCAGAGAATGGGTTAGAAGCTTCTTTTTGCATTGGTTCCTGAATCGGTTCAGGAGCCGGCTGCGTTGGACGCTGGAAAATATTTGAAGCGTTCTGTCCTGAGTTTCCGGAAGAAGCGGCAGCTTTTTTCGCCGTAAAGTATCTGAAAGCGAAAAGTGCCACAGCTGCCAAAGCCAAGAACATCAGCATCTGAGCAAAACCTTCACCTAAGCCGAACATGTGAGCGAGGGCCATAAAGCCTAAAGCTGTAGCGGCGCCCATTAAAAGGCTGCGGCCGAGACCGCCGGATTTAGCGGCAGCAGCTGCACCGGCTGCAGGAGCAGCGGATGGACGATTTGCTGTAGAAGGGGCTGCCTTTGGAATAGACGGAGAGGCTTTGGGGATAGACATCGAACGGCCAAAGCTTGCTCCGCCGCCAAGGCGGGCTGCTGACGCGTCCAGTGTAAATGTGACCAGAGAGAGGCCAATCAGAAGAGCAGCAAGAAATTTTTTCATTGAATTTCCTTAATTAAGATTTTTCTTTATATCCAATATGGAGTGCTGTAATTCCAAAAGTTAAATTTGTCCAGGAAACATTACTCATCCCGACATTCTGCATGATTGTAGCAAGAGTATGCTGGTCAGGGTGCATACGTATCGATTCTACTAAGTAACGATAATTTTCAGGTTTACCTGTGATTTTGGCTGCGATCCAAGGCATTAATTTAAAAGAATAAAAGTCGTAAAACGGAGCCAGCCATTTATCAGGTTTTGAGAACTCTAAGACCATCACCTTTCCACCCGGCTTGCAAACCCTCAGCATCTCTTTTAAAGCCCTATCCTTATGGGTCATATTGCGCAAACCAAATGCCACAGTGATGACATCGAAAGAATTATCCGGGAATGGCAGGGCCTCCGCATCGCAAGTTGCGTAGTGAGCTGAATAGTTATGCTCCATCATACGGCGCCGTCCAATTCTCAACATATTCATGTTGATATCGGTAAGCCATACATTTCCATCACCGACTTTTCCCGCTAACGCGATAGATATATCCCCGGTCCCTCCGGCAATATCCAGTACGCGCATGCCGGGCTTTACACACGCCTTATCAATCGTATATTTTTTCCAAGCACGATGCATCCCAAACGAAAGGACATCATTCATGATGTCGTATTTCGGGGCTACCTCATCGAAAACTTCTTTTACGTGACTTTCTTTTTCTTCTTCAGGGATTGTTTGATACCCGAAGTCAGTCAAGCGTTCATCTTTTTTATTTGGTTGTGTTTGACTGGTTGCTTCTTTGTTCATTTCTAGTTAATGGCCTGAGCACTTGGATTTTGGTTTTTCTTTGAACGGTTCATTAGCTGGATCATCAGGGTCGCGGCTTGCCCCAGCGTTTTTCAGATCTTCCAGATAAGCTTCCCAAAGCGTATCCTTATGCTGCCCCAGATCTTCCAGCCATTCCCAGCTGTAGATTCCGGAATCATGACCGTCCGAGAAGGTTAACTTGAGAGCATATTCTCCAACCGGTGTAACATCCACGATCGTCACATCACGTTTTCCGACCTGGAGTTTAGCTTCATCCGGGGTATGCCCCTGAACATCAGCGGAAGGTGAAAAAACACGAAGAAACTCATAAGTAAATTCATAATCTCCGTCCGGATAGGAGATATTCATGATTTTTGATTTATTGTGAAACTCAATATTTGTTGGTAACTTCACAGCGGATCCTTAATAGTTGATTTGCGAATTTTAATATTAATTTGCGTACCAAAATTGCCCATATCACGCACATTCAACGTAACTTTGTCCGGATAAGTAACTCAATGAAAACCAGTGTATGGATATTGAGAACTTTTTGTTTCCTCATTCATTAATCCAGGTTCATTTCTCCAGCGATCCTGAAAATAGGAGTACAACCTCTTTGTCAAGGGATTTTTTCCTTCCTGAGGTTTCCAAACAGCCCATACCACCGTTGGCTCAAGTTTCCATTCCGGCAGAATCGAAATTAATCTTCCGGAAGCTATTTCTTCTTTGATTGCCCACATAGGAACTCCGATCGCTATGGCATGCCCTAAAACTGCTGTATCAATCAAAGCAGAAGAAGAGTTAACCAAAAACTGCGGACTAGTTTTGATTCGCATTTTTTCAGTATTCGTACTCAGCAACTCTTCTTTTCCTTGTCTCATAGCCAAAGGAAATCCTAGAAGTTCTTCAGGAAATTTCGGAATCCGTTGGTTTTTAAAAATACTTGGAGAGGCACAGATTACTCTTTCAACTCCTCCCAATGGGCGCGCGATGATTCTTTCATTGGGAAGCGTATCTTTGCAGATAAACAAATCGAAACTCCACAAGTCGTAAGGTGAGTTTTCAACAAACTGGACAACTTCAATAGAGGCAGTCTCACCCAACTCTTTTTCGAATTGTCCAATCCAATCCAAAAACAATCTTCCAATGGAGACTGGAACCGCAACTCTCAAACTTGTCCTTTCTTCCGTCTTTTTTCGAAAAACTTCCTCGACCTCACGGATTAGATCTTTAGCGGCATTTAACCTCTTTTGTCCCGCCCAAGTTGGACGAACTCCTCGTTGATTTCTCTCAAGCAAAGGTTCTCCCAAGGCCTCTTCTAATGCCTTCACCTGTTGGCTAACTTCTGAAACCTCCATCTGAAGAACCTCCGAAGCTTTTAACATGCTTCCGCAGCCTACCGCTTCTACAAAGCAACGCCACTGGATAATCGTTGTTCTTTTCTTAGTCATGTGTCAAATGAGGATGAGACTTCCATCTTTCTTCTATAAAATCTGCAAGAGCTCGGGAAGCCGAAGATAAAGGTTTATTCTGTGGAAGCAGAAGAGATACAGGACTTGGCTCAGGTTTCCATTCAGGAAGAACCTCATATAGCTGTCCTCTCTTAACATACTCCCAGCTATCGTATTGAAATGCATGCACAGAAATTCCTAATCCGCATATTGCGGCAGTGCGGGCCGCCACATGATCTTTCAGTCTGAGCTTAGGAAAATAAGGAACGGTTATTACCTCGTTTTTTGTTCTTAAAACAAGTTTTGAGTCGGCGATCAAATCATTTCCTCCCAGCAAATTATGTTGTTCCAGATCGAAAGGAGTTTTTGGTACTCCTTTTTCAGAAAGATATTTTTCGGAAGCAACCATGGTCCGAAGCATACCGCCTAATGGCCTGGCAAGGACTCGCTCGCAAGGAAAAAGCCCGTGATTGATTCGGATATCGCATTCTGGTGCAAGAATTCTTACAGGGCCAAGCGTCAGAGTTAAATCAATAATAATTTCTGGATAGATATCCTGAAACTGTTTTATCCAGCCAATTAAAAGGCCGTTTCCAATCGCGCTGGGTGCAGAAATATAAACGGTTCCCGTTGGACTTAGTGAGGAACTCTCTGTCTGTTCGTTGAGTAATTCGTATTTCTTTTTAATCCTCCAAGCATCCCTAAGAAACAAAGTTCCATGTTCAGTCAATCCGATTGGACTGGAATCGCGTATGAACAGGACGTCCTTCAGTTCTTTCTCCAACTTCGTCATCCTACGAGACAAAGTCGACTTTGAAACATTCAGCTCTTCAGCAGCTGACTGAAAGTTCCTATGTTTTTCTAAACACAAAAATGAATAAAGATATTCAATGAAATCAACACGTTTCATATTTTGTTCCGTAATGGCAAAAGCAATGTAGCATATTTTGCTCTTACCGAAATGCAAGCAGGGGTTAAAAATTTAACTTATAAAATCTTAAGGAGAAATCTATGTCAATCACTGCTTGGATTGGAATAGCTGTCGTCCTCGTTACTGTTTGGGCGTTAATCAAACGATATGAGACCAAGTTGGTATTAATAACCGCTGGTTTATTCTTGGCCTGTATCTGTTTAAAGCCTCTAGGCGCACTGGATGCATTTGCAAAGTCGATGACCAATAATGGCCTTATCCTTGCCATTTGTTCCTCAATGGGCTTTGCCATGGTCATTCAGATGACAGAGTGCGATGTGCATTTAGTTAAACTCTTGTCAGCTCCTCTTTCAAAATTTGGCTTTCTTCTCGTTCCCGCTACAACAGCGCTTACTTACTTCATCTGTATCGCTATTCCTTCTGCTGCAGGCTGTGCGGCAGCCGTGGGACCGACCCTAATTCCTCTTCTTTTGAGAGCAAAAGTTTCTCCTCAGGCAGCCGGCGCGGCAATCTTAGCCGGAACCTTTGGTTCTATGCTCTCCCCTGGGCTCTCTCACAATGCTTATGTTGCGAAAATCTCTGGATTAAGTGTCATGCAAACTATTGGCGTCCACATGAATTACACACTGGTGTGCGGCGCAATTGCAGTCGTTGGTGTGACCGTCATGTGCTGGATTATGAAAGATTATGGAACTAGCAGTACGCAAGAACAAAAGTTGGTTGAAGAGGACACGTCGATACTAAAAATAAGTCTCTTTAAGGCTTTGGCTCCTTTAATTCCAGTAGCCATCCTGGTCATTGGCAACTTATGGGTTCCAGCATTAAAGACAGGAGTTGCACAAGCCATGGTCCTCGGGGCCATCTATACGCTCATAGTTTCAAGAGCTAATCCTCAGACTTTCTCTATGAATTTCTTCAAAGGAATGGGGAAGGGCTATGGTCAAGTTTTGGGCATCATCATTTCCGCTGGTGTCTTCGCTGCCGGCCTAAAAACTTGCGGACTTATCGATGCATTTATTAATGTTCTTAGACAAACTAACGAAATTGCCCGTTGGGGCGGTTCAATCGGACCATTTGTAATGGGCGTCATAACAGGTTCCGGGGACGCTGCCGCATTTGCTTTCAATGAAGCAGTCACTCCTCATGCACAAGAATTCGGAATGGAAATCCCAACGCTTGGAATGATGGCAGCTCTTTCCGGTGCGTTAGGCAGAACAATGAGTCCTATCTCAGGCGTTGCAATCGTAATTTGCGGATTGGCTTCAATTAATCCGATTGATTTAACGAAACGTCTTTGGCTCCCAATGCTCATAGCTGTCATTTTTGTAGCCTTAACTATGGTTTAGAGGAGAACTTCAATGAATTATCAAGAAAATTTAGTCCGGATTCGTCGCGAACTCCACAAAATTCCGGAAATGGGTTGGGGAGAGTTCAAAACAACAGCAAAAATTATTGAGGCGCTTGATCCTATGGGATGGACACTCCATACAGGGATTCAACAAGTTGGCTTAGATCAAGTAATGGGCAGAGATCCTGCATTCGTGGAAAAAAGCATTAAAAGAGCACGTGGCTCAGGAGTAAGGGAAGCGACATTAGAAAGAATGCAAGGATATACAGGCTGCATAGCAGAATTTGACACCGGCAGAGTTGGGCCTGTGACAGCCTTACGCTTTGACATTGACTGCGTGGGGGTAGAAGAAACCGATCGGGAAGAACACTTGCCGAATAAGGAAAAATTCCGTTCTTGTCATCCGGGAGAAATGCATTCCTGTGGCCACGACGGCCATACTTCTATTGGCTTAAATCTTGCTCAGTGGATAATTGAAAACAAAGACAAACTCAGAGGTCGGATTAAGTTGATTTTCCAACCAGCAGAAGAAGGTGTGAGAGGCGGAGCGGCACAATCTGCCAGCGGACTTCTGGATGACGTTGACTATTTATTAGGCGCACATCTTGCAATGATGTGTCCGACAGGAGAAGTTTGCGTTTATCCTACGGGACTTCTCTCGACAACAAAGCTCGACATCCATCTCAAAGGGGCCCCAGCCCATCCTACGATGAGTCCTCACCTTGGCCGGAATGCTCTCGCCTGTGCATGTACAACTGTAAGCGAGCTTTTAGGAATGGCTCGTCATGGAAAAGGTCTTGGATGTATTAATGTCGGACTGATGAAAGCTGGCGAATGCAGAAATGTTATTCCGGTCCATGCGACTATTCAGATGGAAGTTCGAGGAGAAAGCGATGAAATCAATAATTTCATGGTTGATCAGGCATGCAGAATCGTCAAAGGTACTGCGCTTGCTTACGATGTTCAATACGAAATTGAAAAAGTAGGCGAAGGTGGCGAACTCAGAAATGACGATGAACTTGCTTCGCTTGTAGCTGAAGTTGCCAAATCAGTACCATCTTGTCATAAGGTGGTGGAACGAAAGAAAATTGGGTGTTCAGAGGACTTCACTCTTCTTGCCTCAAGAGTGCGCGCTAGAGGCGGAAAAACTGAGTTCTTCGTTGTCGGGGCAGACAGAACTGCAGCGCATCATCAAAGAGAGTTTGATTTTGATGAGAAAGGTATGGAAACCGCATTCTATATCTTTAAAGGCTGTCTTCTTAGACTTAACGGTACTGATTAAACACCACTGAGCACAAAAGACGATTCCAAAACCACTTCAGCAGTCTTTACTTGCATTCCCAAAGAGGCCCACAACATCCTCTTTGGGTTTTTGTGCTTCTCGGTTCTCAGCATCATCTCCAGCAACCAAGCTACCGAAAGAAAATTTGTTATCAAAATCACTTCCAGTCATGTCGGTTGCACAATGAACCGTTCCGGCGACTTCCTTACAGACGTAGAGGCTAAGGATCAATTGTCACAAAAAATTCTAAAGAGGAAGTATTTCTGACGCTTGCAACCAAGGCAAAGAAAAACTTGTGTGGTTTCTGTTTAAGATTCAGCAACTCCTCAGAATTTGACCGTAACCTTTGAGTCCAAAGACTTAAGAGAAGAGGTTATTCTTTTAAAGCGCTATAAATTAGACCGCCTCCAAACACTCCAAATATTGCGCCACATGCTCCGTCAATCCATTTTCCGGCCCTTTGATAAATTTGCTTGGGCTTAGGCATTCCTATTAACAGACCTACAAAAGAAAACCAGAAGAATGTCTCTGCAATCACTAAAAGAAAAATAGAGAGACTCTGAGACCAGTCCATATCAGGCTTGATAAATAAAGCAAAGACCGAACTAAAGTAGACAAGAGCCTTGGCGTTCGCAAGGTTGGTAAATAATCCAACCCAAAATGCCTTTGACTTAACCTCCTGAGTCTCAATCGGATGTCGCTCAGGGCCTGAACCTGAAGCCTTCAAAGAGCTTTTCAAAATCTTTAATCCCATCCAGCTCAAATAAATTCCGCCCATGAGCATAATAGTCTTATGAAGCCATGCGAACTGATCGAAAAGCCACTGCAGACCTAGCAAAGACAAAGAAGCCCAAACAGCAATTCCCATAGTAATGCCTAAAACACACAACAAGGCTTCTTTCCTAGACCTACTCGCAGCTGTTTGCATGACAATGAAGGTATCGGGACCGGGGGATGCTAAAGCAATAATATGCACTCCTGCGATCGTAAGCAAAGTTGAAAACATAACTTCGTTTCTCTACTTTTTGTGCAAAAAATCTAAAAGAAATTAGATCTCAAATTATAGGAAGTAAGTATGCAAAGATTTCGACTAACTTTTCTGAAAAGGCTATAGATTACTATTACTTAGAAACCCGGGATTTTTTATATTCGACAAAAATGAAGGAAGAATTTGTTCTCACTTTTTTCAACAAGCAAGACTATTGGCTAATCAATGCACCGGGCATATTGTTTTGATGGTTACTCAGGTTTCGTCAAATTTGACCAGAATATGAATTGGCTTCGTTCCCAACTAATTATTAGTCCTTAGGAGGCAGCGGGAATTTTTCTCAAGAAAAAACGAAACTTCCCGCAAAAAGAAAAATTAGTGGCGCACCCGGCGGGAATCGAACCCACTACCCCTGCCTTCGGAGGGCAGTACTCTATCCAGATGAGCTACGGGTGCGAGAGGATGACATTCTAATGACCAAAAAACAGTTTCGCAAACTTAGTATTAGAAAATGTCAGGCTCAACTTTGAAAATCAATTAAAAAATTAGAAACAACATTCCTTCTTTATTATTTCATCCAAACTTTCCTTTAAGTTGATAAGTAAGTACTTACTTTCGTGTTATTATCATAACTCAAAGATGCATATATCTGAAGTTATTTTGTAAACCGCTAACGATTCAAGGACAAAAGCTCTTTGTTTACTTCAGCTCATTGTCTAACTCAACACTGCGGACAACATAAAGCTTGTCATTCTCTCTGATTTTCTCAGGAACTTTACAAGTGAAATGCTGTCCTTTCATAACCTCATCCACTTGTTTTTGCTCGACCCAAGGTTCATCAAGTGTGAAATAAACCGCTCCCGTCGTCGCTCCGGTAACCAGCATTTTTTCACCCTTCTTGATGTTTTCCGCCTGTACTAAAAATTCCGCGATACCGGGCTTTGCAAAATGTTTGATGCCTTTTCCAACATAGACTTTACGCTCCGTTGCTTGAGAACCGTATCGGTTACTCCACTCACCCAGCGTCTGGCCGAGGTAATAACCGTTCCAGAAACCACGGTTATACACAGTCTTCAGCCTTTCATCCCAAGACTTGCTCAGCTCTTCGCTCCACTTCCCTTGGAGAATACTTTCTAAAGCTTCGTTATAGCATTCCACCACCGTTCTGACATATTCTGGGCCGCGGGCGCGTCCTTCAATCTTAAAGACTCGGACTCCGGCCTTAACCATCTGATCCAAGAAGCCAATAGTTTTTAGATCTTTCGGGGACATAATGTACTGGTTATCTATTTCCAGCTCCACATCTCTTTCTTTGTCTTTAACGATGTAAGCTCTTCGGCAAGTCTGCATGCAACCGCCTCGGTTAGCGCTTCGTCCCACAGTATTCAAACTCAAATAGCATTTGCCACTGACGGCCATGCATAAAGCCCCGTGGCAGAACATTTCTATTCTTATCTTCTCTCCATTAGGGCCGCAGATATTCGCAGCTTCAATACCGTCATAGATATGTTTGACCTGTTTAACGTTGAGTTCTCTGGCTAAGACCACAACTTCAGCGAACTGAGCATAAAACTTCAATGCCTCTAAGTTGGAGATATTCAACTGCGTCGAGAGATGAACAGGTATGCCAATCTGATTGCAGTAATTCATTACTGCTACATCGGATGCAATAATGGCGGAAATATCAGCATCCTTGGCTGTATCAATGTATTGACGCATCAGCTGCAAGTCGTCGTCATACATAATCGTGTTCACCGTCAAATAGCTCTTCACACCAGCTTCTTTACAAACTCGGGCGATTTCTTTTAAGTCGTCCGGAGAAAACTGGTTTGAGGATGCAGAACGCATATTCAAGGCACCGGCGCCAAAATAAACGGAATCAGCTCCACCTTGAATGGCAGCTGTAAGAGACTCCCACGAACCAACGGGAGCCATAATTTCAAAGTCTTCTCTCTTCAATTTCTTCTCAACAATTAAGCGGATCAACATCAATGTAAACGTTGAACCTATTCATTTTTTCAAATAACAACGGGGCAAAAACAGCTAAGAAATCCTGCATGACTTTCTTACTGTCTGCTTCTAAGAGGAGCTGACCTCTTTCGATATCCTGAATCCTCATAATGGATTGAGGAATCGGAGAATAGATTTGTACTCCGGGAAAGTTAAACGAAACAGCTGTCTGTCTAACTTCATCGAGATACTTCAGGACATCATTGATCTTTTTCCCTTCGGCAATAATTAGAGCCTGGGCTGTGAACGGAGGAAGTCTTGTGTTTAGTCGAGACTTCAATTCTTCCGCCGCAAAATCTCCATAATTTTGACGGCTTAAATGGTGAAATAACGGATCCTGAGTGTACTGCGTCTGCAGCAACACTCTTCCTGGGATTTCACCGCGGCCGGCTCTCCCGGAAACCTGCATCAACACGGAAAAAAGCCTTTCCCTTGCTCGGAAATCAGGCGATAACAATACAGGGTCGGAATTCAGAATTACTACCAAAGAAACCTTCTTAAAATCGTGTCCTTTAGCCACTATCTGAGTTCCGAGCAGAATATCAACCCTTCCCTGATGTACGCTTTCCAAGACTTCTTGAGCGCTCCCTTTGCGTCTTGTGCTGTCCTGATCCAAACGCATCACTTTTGCTTCGGGCCACAGCTCTTTGATTTCTTCTTCTACCCTTTGAGTTCCTCTGCCAAGCGGAACAATCTCAACAGAGCCGCATTTAGGACAGTGTCGAGGCAACGGAGTTGTCCATCCGCAGTAGTGGCAAGTCAAGTTTCCAGTGGTCTTATGATAGACGGCAAATGTTGAGCAATGAGGACAAGTTGATACCCATCCGCAGCTGTTGCAAGTCACAACCGGAGCATATCCACGCCGATTCAAAAAGATTAGTACCTGCTCTTTTCTTTCTAAAGTCTTGGTAATTTCGTCTTTAACTTGGGCGCATAAGGCTGCGCCCTTCACTCTGTCTTTCGAAACATCAATAAGTTCAAGTTCGGGCAAATGTGCATCTTGTACAGCTCTTTTTGTCATCTTAAAGAGAGTGTAGTCACCCTGCATTGCTCTCTGAAAGGACTCGAAAGACGGGGTGGCAGATCCCAAAAGAACCGGAATATTCTCAATCTGGCCCCTCTTAATGGCTAAATCTCTTGAAGAGTACCTAACTCCTTCAAGAGCTTTATATGAGCTGTCGTGTTCCTCATCAATCAATACCAATGAAAGCTTAGGCAAGCTGGCGAAAACCGACAGCCGAGTACCGACTAAAATGTTTAACCGTCCCTCGTGGGCTGCCAGCCAAGTGGCAGCCTTCTCGCCTTCTGACATCTTTGAGTTCCAACTTCCAACGGCGTGGTGAGGAAACCTTTTTGCAACCCTTTCCACCAATTGAGGAGTCAGATTAATTTCAGGCACCATGAGCAAAATCTGAGCATCCTGCTTTTGTTCGAAAATTTTCTGAATAAGGCGAAGATAGACTTCTGTCTTACCGCTGCCGGTAATCCCGTAAAGCAAACTGACTGAGAATTTATTCAGGTGAAAATTGTCAACGACGAAACTCTGTTCTTCATTAAGAACAGGAAGTGTCTGTTCGCTTTCTTCAAGAGTAAATTTACTTTTTCTCAGCCTTTCCAGAGATGACCCGTGCCGCTGCCCCGGCGGACGCCGGAAAAACTTTGGCAGTGACGGCACCGCTGTTTCGCCCCAGGGCGAGAGGTAGTATTTGGAGGCGAATCTAGTAAATCTAAGCCAATTAGTGCTGAGTGGAGCTAGGTTATCAATTCTTCCGATTATTTTCTTCAAGCGCTCCTGCGGAAACGTGCTCTTCTCCGAGAAGCCGATCACAATGCCAACACATGTTCTTCGTCCGACCGGGACAAGGCACCTTTCTCCAACCTTTAGTTTTTCATCAGGAATATTCAAATAATCAAGAGGCTCCCACAAAGGAGTATCTACGATTACTTTAATTATTTTCTGATCCATTATTTCCGCTTCAAACTTAGGCACCAAACGACTAGAGAATTATAGGAAAAACGTTGAAGTTATTAGGTTCGCAATGGTTACGTTATATGACCATTTAGACCTTTTTGAGTTCACAGCATCTGCCCTAAAAATAACTAATAGTTATTTATTTGTGTGAACAAAATTTTAAAAATTGAAAAAATTATCCCCAAATTGTAAGTAGAAATACCTAATTTAAGTACTAATTGTCTGTCAATTTTTGATTAAATAAGTGATTATTACCTCGTTCATAGGAGGAAACCATGATATATCTTGAAATTGCTGTGTTATTTGGTTGCATTATTTATGCAGCAAAACTCGGAGGAGTAGGTGTCGGTATGGCCGGCGGCTTGGGAATGGCTATCGCGGTATTCGGCCTCGGCTTAAAACCCGGTGAAATTCCAGTAGATGTTATCTTGATTATTTTGACCGTAATTTTTGCAATCAGCTGTATGCAGCTTGCCGGAGGTATGGATTACATGGTCAAGATTTCTGCCAAACTACTGCGAGGAAATCCAAAATACATCAACGTTCTCGCCCCCGCAATCACTTTCTTGCTGACAGTATTAGGCGGTACCGGCTTTACAGCTATGAGCGTTCTAAACGTTATTCAAGAAGTTGCAAAAGAAAACGGAGTTCGTCCCTCCCAACCTCTGACCAGCGCTGTTATTGCCAGCCAGATCGCTATTACCGCTTCTCCAATCTCTGCTGCAACAGCCGCTATGTATGTTGTCGTAGAGAAAATGGGTGTTTCTTTCGGTCAAGCGCTTGCAGTCATTGTCCCAGCAGCTATAGCCGGTTCTATCGTTGCTGTTCTTATTTCCAGCTATCAAGGCGTCGATCTTGAAAAAGATCCTATTTTCCAACAGCGCCTCAAAGAAGGTTTGGTCGTTCTCAAATCCAAACAAAAAGAAGAAGGCCCAACAACAGCTAAAGCAAAGCTATCGGTTGGCATCTTCCTTCTTGCCGTTTTATTCATTGTCTTTATGCTTCTTTTCAAGACACAAATCGGCCACACATTAGGTTCCCGTGACATTATCATCATCGCTATGCTAATGAGCGGATTGGTTACCTATTGGGTTTGCAGATTCCCTCTCAGCGGCATTAAGAACACTCCCGTATTCGGCGGTGGTATGGAAAGCTTAGTGGTTGTTCTCGGTATCGTCTGGATGTCTTCTACCATTATCGGCGCCCACATCCCGGAAATTAAAGCTTCCGCTACTCATCTTTTGGAACAGTATCCAGCTCTGCTTGCTGTGGCTTTCTTCTGCGTTTCTGCTTTGTTATTCAGCCAAGGCGCCACATCTGCATTACTCGTACCTGTTGCAGCCAGCTTAGGCGTAGATGCCGCTACAATTCTCGCAAGCTTCGTAGCCTGCTCCGCTTTGTTCATCACAACAGTTTATCCAACAACAGCATTTGCTATCGCTTGTGACGATACCGGCTCTTATATGGATAGAAAATGGAACGGTTCCTTCGTGATTAACCATCCGTTCTTTATCCCTGGCATCTTAGGTTTAGTAGCTGCCGTACCTGTTGGATTCTTATTCGCAAAATTTGTTCTCTAATCTCTACCAATTCGTTATTCAAAGGAACTAAAAACTGCTGCAGCCTCTATATCTGCAGCAGTTTTTTATAGGTGATTAAGAGCTTGAGTACCACGAGTTAGCAACTTATTTCAAGTCCTCGGAGATACAAAACACCGTTGCTTTCAATCCTTTGTTTGAATTCTGCAACGGTGTTTTTTAGCGTTAAAGCTTAATAACTATTGATGATATTTTTTACTGTAGTTGTGAACTTCATCTACAAGGAATTGGACGTTTTCAGGCGGTGTAGATTTATCAATACCATGTCCTAAGTTAAAGACATGACCACCGGCACCGACATGACCAAAATCGTCAATAACAGCACGAGCCTGTTCCCTGATGACTTTCTCGTCAGCAAAAAGAACGGAAGGATCAAGATTCCCCTGCAAAGCAACCCTATCGTTAACGTTCTTTCTTACCTCTCCTAAACTGACGGTCCAATCCAGTCCCATGGCATTGGCACCTATAGACGCGATGTCAGATACCCACGGTGCACAGCCTTTAGTAAACACAATGGATGGAATCTTTTCTCCATCACGTTCTTTAATCAACCCTTCAATGACCTGACGCATGTAAGCCAATGAGAATTCTTTATACTGTCTGTGAGCTAAGGATCCGCCCCAGGTATCAAAAATCATAACTGCATTGACACCAGCCTCTATTTGAGCGTTTAAATAGGCCGTAACTGCTCGAGCGTTCGTGTCCAAAATTTTATGGAATAAATCCGGCCTCTGATACATCATTCTCTTTACATTCTGGAACGAAGAAGAACTGCCACCCTCAACCATGTAGCAAGCCAACGTAAAGGGGCTTCCAGAGAACCCGATTAAAGGAATACGATTCTGCAGGGCTCTTTTAATCTCAGAAACTGCATCAGTCACGTACTTTAATTTGCCGTGAGGATCCGGAACAAATAAGGAATTTACTGCAGCCTCGTCTCTTACAGGGGTTTCAAATTTAGGGCCTTCTCCTGCTTGAAAACTTAAGCCAAGTCCCATCGCATCGGGAATCGTCAAAATATCAGAAAACAAAATCGCTGCATCGAGCGGATACCTTTCGACTGGCTGCAAGGTGACCTCACAAGCATAGTGAGGACTCATTGCTAATTGCATAAAGCTTCCTGCTTCTGCTCTGGTAGCACGATACTCGGGAAGGTAACGTCCTGCTTGTCTCATCAGCCAGATGGGAGTGTATTCAGTCTTTTCTTTTAATAGGGCTCTTAAAAAAGTATCGTTTATCGGTCTCATCGGATGCAGGCTCCAACCAAATCAATATAAAGTACAAAAGTTAGCGTAAAAAACTGAAGGACTCCTTAGGAGTCCTTGTCGAAAAAGAGTTAGGCCACTTACCTAACTACTAACACGGGGCGATCAGCTTTGGCCAAAACCTGCTGAGTAGAACTGCCGATGAACAAAGAGCCAAGTGTTCCTAGTCCGCGGCTGGCCATGACAATGAAACGTACATCCCTTTCTTGAGCAGTTTTCAGAATTGAGTCGGGAACGGAAGTGCCGACGATCTCTGCAACTTCGCAATCTGTACCGGTTTTTTCACAAACATCTTTGACTTCTTCTAAGGCTTTTAGGGCAGATTCTGCCCCCTTGGATTTAACCACAATAATTCCTAAGACAGAAGTGTTCAGCTGCTTAGCAAGTTTTGCAGCGGTATGAACTGCTTTATCAGATAATTCTGTGCCGTCAGTTGAGACTAGGATCACTTTGAACTCCTATATGGTTTCTAATAAATATACTAAGGTAAAGTAATTATAAGAAATCCCACAGAAGAAAGTAACTGAAAGTTAATCCGGATACAAGAAATTTTCTCAAGAATTCTGCACTTTTCCCAAAAATAAAACCCCGCCTTTTACAGCAGGGTTTAGACGCTCGGAAAATATTATCTCTTGAGCTTCTGAAGGATACGCAGTTGTTCTGCAAGCATACTAATTTCAGCTTCGAGCTTAGCAACTTCAATCTGGCTAGAAGCATTTTTAGCGGCTTCCTTGGCACGATCCATAGCTTCCTTAGCTTTGGCTTCATCCAAGTCTTTGCTGCGGATAGCGACGTCAGCAAGAACAATCACATGGTATGGTTGAACTTCCAACACGCCGCCGGCTACAAAGAACTCATCCTCACCCTCTTGACCTTCCTTGCGGATTCTAACCAGGCCCGGACGGATCAAAGTGATGAGAGGAGTATGACCAGGCAATATGCCTAATTCACCTTCGATACCAGGAAGAGCAACGAACTCAGCTTCACCGCTGAAGAGGCTCTCTTCAGCGTTTACTACGTCGACTTTAAGTTTTTTGCTCATTTAAATCTCCATGGTGCTGGCGGGCAAAATCCCGCCATAGATTACTTAAGTGTCTTAGCCTTTTCGAAGGCTTCGTCAATAGTACCGACCATGTAGAAAGCCTGTTCCGGAAGTTGATCGCATTCGCCGTCAACAATCATCTTGAAACCACGGATAGTTTCTTTGAGAGGAACATACTTGCCAGGAGTACCAGTAAACACTTCAGCAACGTGGAAAGGCTGAGACAAGAAACGCTGGATCTTACGAGCTCTTGTAACGGAGAGCTTGTCTTCTGGAGAAAGTTCGTCCATACCAAGAATGGCGATAATGTCTCTTAATTCTTTGTAGCGCTGCAATGTGGCCTGAACACGGCGAGTAACAGTGTAGTGTTCTTCACCGATAATGTTCGGGTCAATCTGACGGGAAGTAGAGTCAAGCGGGTCAACAGCCGGATAAATACCCAAAGCTGCGATATCACGAGACAACACAACGGTGGCATCCAAGTGGCCGAAAGTTGTTGCCGGAGACGGGTCAGTCAAGTCGTCAGCCGGAACGTAAACAGCCTGAATGGAAGTAATGGAACCAACCTTAGTGGAAGCAATACGTTCCTGAAGTTTACCCATTTCTTCAGCAAGTGTTGGCTGATAACCTACAGCGGATGGCATACGGCCTAACAAGGCAGATACTTCGGTACCGGCCAATGTGTAACGGTAGATGTTATCAATAAACAGAAGAATGTCGCGGCCTTCGTCACGGAATGCTTCAGCCATTGTCAAACCTGTCAAGGCAACTCTCAAACGGTTTCCTGGAGGTTCGTTCATCTGACCGAACACCATGGCCACCTTATCAAGAACCTTGGAGTCTTCCATTTCATGATAGAAGTCATTACCTTCACGAGTTCTTTCACCAACACCGGCGAAGACGGAGTAACCACCGTAAGCTTTAGCGATGTTGTTGATAAGTTCCATCATGTTAACTGTCTTGCCCACACCGGCGCCGCCAAACAGACCAATCTTACCGCCTTTGGCGAACGGGCAAACCAAGTCAATAACCTTAATACCTGTTTCCAAAAGATCAACAGATGGGCTCAACTCGTCAAATTTTGGAGCAGCTCGGTGAATTGGCATTCTCTTTTCTTCGCCAATAGGACCGGCTTCGTCGATTGGGCGTCCCAAAACGTCCATGATACGGCCAAGGGTCTTAGGACCGACAGGAACTTCAATTCCGTGTCCTAAAGCTTTAACGGCCATACCTCTTTGGAGACCTTCTGAAGAGCCCATAGCAATAGTTCTTACCAAACCATCGCCTAATTGCTGCTGAACTTCGAAAGTTAAACCTTCTTCAGCCAGCGTATTTTTCTCATCCTTTTCAAGGACAAGGGCGTCGTAAACATTAGGCATCTTGTCGCGTGGGAATTCGATGTCAACCACAGCGCCAATAACCTGTACGATTTTTCCGTCACTCATGACTAATCCTCGTTCGAATTTCTTAATTAAGACACAGCGGCTGCACCGCCGACGATCTCAGTAATCTCTTTGGTAATACCAGCCTGACGAGTCTTGTTGTAAACAAGCTGCAGGTCATCGATAAGCTTCTTGGCGTTATCAGAAGCGGCCTTCATAGCGACCATACGGGCGCTCTGTTCGCTGGCCATGTTTTCAGCTACCGCCTGGTAAATCAATGCTTCTACGTAACGCTTGAGTAAGACCTTCAATACTTGCTCAGGACTCGGTTCGTAGATGTAGTCCCAAGAAACTGTCTTTTCATCAGCCTCGATAACTTTCTTCGGAAGCGGAAGGAGCTGTTCAAGAACCGGCTCTTGCTTCATGGCATTTATAAAGCGGGAGTAGGCCAGATAAACAACATCAACTTCGCCTTTCTGGAAAGCCTCAATCTGAACCTTGATAGCGCCTAAAAGACGGTCAAGATGAGGACGATCTCCTAACTGAGTTACTTGCGATACAACCGGCACGCCAACCCGTTGGAGGAAACCTAAACCTTTATTACCGATTGCAGTAGCTTCTACTTTCTTACCTTCAGTAGCCCACTCATGGAGTCGATGAGCAAGCAATCTTTGAATGTTAGTGTTCAAAGCTCCGGCCAAGCCTTTGTCAGTAGTTACGCAAATGAGACCTATGGAGTCAATCTTGGTCGCTTTACGGAGGAAAGGATGAGTAATTTCAGTCGAAGCCTCATCCAAGTGACCAATCATATTGCGGATCGTATCGCCGTAGGGACGAGCAGCCCTCATACGATCCTGTGCCTTCTTCATCTTTGAAGCGGCAACCATTTCCATAGCTTTAGTGATCTTTCTGGTGTTTTGAACCGATCGGATCTTTGCTCGAATTTCTTTTGTGCTAGGCATTAGGTTCCTCTAACGTAAAACTCGCCTTAATAAGCTCCGGATTTCTTGAACTCATTAACAGCAGCTGTGAGAAGTTGTTCGTCTTCTTTGCTCAAAGCCTTTTCTTTTTCGATGCGGTCGATCAAGTCAGCATGATTTACTTTCATGTAATCCTGCATAGCTTTTTCAACTTTCAATGCATCCTTAACTTCAACATCGTCATATGCGCCCATGTTGATAGCGAAAAGAACCAAAGCTTCTTCCCAAACTTGGAGAGGCTGGTATTGAGGCTGCTTCATCAATTCAGTAACAACCTTACCGCGTTCAAGCTGTTTACGTGTAGCTTCGTCAAGGTCGCTTGCGAACTGAGCGAAAGCCGCCAATTCACGATACTGGGCCAAAGCCAAACGAACACCGCCGCCGAGCTTCTTAATAATCTTGGTCTGAGCTGCACCGCCTACACGGGATACAGAAATACCAGGGTTAATAGCTGGACGGATACCTGCGTTGAATAAGTCAGTTTCCAAGAAGATCTGACCGTCGGTAATGGAAATTACGTTTGTCGGAACGAAGGCTGTAACGTCGCCTGCCTGGGTCTCAATAATTGGAAGAGCTGTCATAGAGCCAGTCTTGCCTTTTACTGCACCTTTAGTCTTTCTTTCGACGTATTCCGGATTGACACGAGCAGCTCTTTCGAGAAGACGGCTGTGTAAATAGAAAACGTCTCCAGGATAAGCTTCACGTCCTGGCGGTCTGCGCAGAAGCAAGGAAATTTGACGATATGCCCAAGCCTGCTTAGTCAAATCATCATAAACAATCAAGGAGTCCTGACCGCGATCTCTGAAGTATTCGCCCATGGTTGCGCCGGAGTACGGAGCAATGTACTGCATAGCAGCAGATTCGGATGCAGAGGCGGCTACGACGATGGTGTATTCCATTGCACCGTATTCTTCTAACTTGCGTACTACGTTAGCAATGGTAGAAGCTTTCTGGCCGATAGCAACATAAATACAGATAAGGTCTTTGCCTTTCTGGTTAATGATAGTATCGATAGCAACAGCGGTCTTACCAGTCTGACGGTCGCCAATGATCAATTCACGCTGACCGCGTCCGATAGGCACCATAGAGTCAACAGACTTCAAACCAGTCTGAACAGGCTGGCTAACGGACTGTCTGTCAATAACGCCAGGAGCAACTTTTTCAACAACGTCATATTCGTCAGTTACGATTGGGCCTTTACCGTCGATTGGCTGGCCAAGAGCATTGACCACACGGCCAATCAAAGCCGGTCCAACTGGAACCTGAAGAATGCGGCCTGTAGTCTTTACTACATCGCCTTCAGAAATATGTTCATAGCTACCCAGAATAACAGCACCAACTGAATCTCTTTCTAAGTTAAGAGCAAGACCGTAAGTGTTATTTGGGAATTCAAGCATTTCGCCCTGCATCACGTCAGAAAGACCGTGCACACGGCAGATACCGTCAGTCACAGAAACAACTGTGCCTTCCGTACGAAGGTTGGTGTTCAAACCCATCCCTTCGATTCGCTGCTTAAGCAGCTCGCTAATTTCACTCGGATTGAGTTGCATAGCTTTAAACTCCGTAATTAACTTGTGAGGGCTGCATGCATTTCTGCAAGACGAGCCTTAACTGTTCCGTCAAGTACCTTATCTCCGACAGAGACTTTGACTCCACCAATAAGAGACTTGTCAATCTCGATCTTTGGAAGCAGTTTCAAGCCAGGGAACTTCTTGCCCAAGGCTTTAACTAAAGAATCGACTTCTTCCTGACTCAATGGGAAAGGAGTTTCGATTAAAACTTCTGCTTCAGATCTATCTTGATGAAGAAGGTTTTTGAATTGCTCGGTAATAGACGGTAACGCCTCAAGTCTGCCATTCTCTATCAAGAGTTTCAAAAGCCGGATAGCTTCAGAGGGAATCTCTTTAGGCAGCATGCCGCGCAATAAACTGTAGATTTGTTCAGAACCCACCTGCGGGTCGTTGATTAAATCTTGCAATGCTGGATCAACAACTATCTGATCGAGAGTTTCTAGAGCAAGCAAGACTTTATCAGCCAGACCCTCTTCCTTACTGTCCATTACAGCTGCATTAAGAGCTTCTGCATAGGGACGGGCAATAGTTGAGATTTCAGCCATGATTACAGTTTCGCCTTAAGTTGGTCTAGCAATTGCTGATGAGCCTTAGCATCGACTTCTTTACCTAAAATCTGAGAAGCACCGGAAACTGCTAAATGCGCAACTTGGTCCTTCAATTGCTCGCGGGCTTGTTGAATTTCTTGAGCAGCTTGGGCTCTGGCAGCAGCGATAATCTTATCGGCTTCAACTTGTGCCTGAGCTTTAGCTTCATCAATGATTGCCTGACCGCGTTTTTCGCCTTGAGCAACGATCACTTGAGATTGTTGGCGCGCATTAGCTTCGATAGAAGCGCCTTGTTTCTTGGCTTCTTCAAGAGCGTGCTCACCACGATCGGCTGCTGCAAGACCATCGGCAATCTTTTTCTGCCGCTCTTCGATTGCTCGATTGAGCGGAGGCCAGATGTATTTCATGGTGATCCAAGCACCAACGAAAAACACAGCCATCTGTACGAACAGTGTTGCATTAATGTTCATTTTTCGATCCCTTTAAGCAATTCTTTTACAGAACTGCAGTTTGTCTGGAAAACCTAAGCGCAAATTTAAGCGGTTTAGCCGACAAAAGGATTAGCGAAAGCAAACATCATAGCAATACCAACACCGATCAAGAAAGCAGCGTCGATAAGACCGGCGAGAAGGAACATCTTGGTCTGCAATGTGTTGATAAGCTCTGGCTGGCGAGCAGAAGCTTCGAGGTACTTGCTACCCATGATAGCGATACCGATACAAGCACCCAAAGCACCGAAGCCAATGATAAGGCCACAAGCTAAGGCAACATAAGCGACGTTTGTCATAACGAACTCCTTGTTAAATATGACGTAAACAAATCAAAGAAAAAGAAAGTAAATTAATGTCCTTCATGGGCCTGACCAATGTAGACCAAAGTCAACATCATCATAATGAAGGCTTGAAGCAAAACAATCAAAATGTGGAAGAGCAACCAGCACAAACCGGCGATAAAGTGTCCAACCACACCAAAAATACTTAACCCGTCAAAACCTGCCCACAAACCGCCAAGCAGAGCGATAAGGAAGAAGACTAACTCACCGGCATACATGTTTCCAAAAAGTCGCATGCCGAGGGAGACTGTTTTGGCTAAGTATTCGATCAAATTCAGGAGGAAATTGAAAGGCCACAAAAGTGGATGATTTCCGAATGGAGCTGTGAAGAGCTCTTTGTTAAAACCCTTGAGTCCCTTAACTTTGATTCCGTAGTAAATCATAAGAATCAAAACACCGCAGGCAATGCCTAATGAACCGTTAAGGTCAGCTGTTGGAAGAGGGCGAAGATAATGGATACCGAATGCAGAAGCAATTGATGGGAACAAATCAACCGGGATTAAGTCGATTGCATTCATAAATGCGACCCAGACAAAAACTGTCAAAGCCAAAGGAGCAATAAAAGTTCTGTCCCCGTGAACAATAGACTTGGCTTGTTCCGAAACCATGTCAACGAGCATTTCTACTGCACACTGGAATTTCCCCGGTACTCCGTCGGTTGCCTTGCGGGCAGCCATGTAGAGTAAGCCGAGTGCTAATGCCATCATCAAAATAGAAAATACTGCGGTATCAAAGTTGAAGACAGAGAAGTCAACAATACTTTGCTGCTTGACAGTGGATAGATGGGTTAAATGGTGCTGGATATATTCGGTAGCCGAGCCTGCCATGGTTATCAATCCTTCAATTACTTTCTGCTAGCTAAAGCAAAAACATGACTTAAAAGGACCGCTCCGCTGCTGATAATAAACGAGAGCCAGTCCAAATTCTTATAAAACAGAGCCACAATCAAAAATCCGAAGATGATCATCGTGACTTTAAAAAACTCATACAGGAAAATCCCGAAAGGAGAGGCTTTCGCATTTCTTGTAACCCACATCATGAGGATCACAATTAACGAAGGAAAGGCACATACCACTCCTCCGCATAAAGCAGATAACCCACTATTTCTTCCCGAGAAAATCCAGAAAAGTAACGTACAAGAAAGGCATACAAAAAACTGCCAAAATACTACGCGCCTTAAAGCAAACATTTGGCAGATATTTCAAATAATTCAATAACGCTATTTTTCATTTGTGCGCATTCTAATGATCCCAATTCAGTTAAGCAACCTAAAAACCGGGATATCATCCGTTTTAATGATGTCAAAGAAAACGGATTAGTGATAAGTACCTATCTTTTGGTATGAAAAATAAATCTCCCTTCCCAAGCTCTTTTGCAGATTCAAAATTTTTATTTGCTTAATAAGAAAAACTTCTTACCGACTTTTATTTACCTTCTCCCCCCGAGGGGATAATTAACTTTCTATGAAAAAGATTTTATGCTTTCTCCGCATGAGCTTGAACAGAGAGAGGAAGAGTGTTTGCTTACTTCTTATTTAACTTTTTCATCAAAACTGCAAACTCTTCCTTATTGGAGAAGTTAAGGACAATCTTGCCTTTGCCTTTTGCATTTGCTGACAATTTAACACCAGTCCCGTAGAGTTTTCCGAGCTGTTTTTCAAATTTTGTCAAATCAATCAGTGGGGTCTCTGGTTCTTCTTCAGCGAGCGCAGACTCTTCCTTAAGCTTTTTCTTTCGTTCGACAAGAACTTCGACTTGTCTTACAGACAAACCCTTTTTGATGATTTCCTCAGCTACCTCAAGCTGCTCATCTTTCTCCAGAGGAAGCAGGGCACGAGCATGTCCCATGTCTAATTCTCCGTCTTTCAGAAAGACTTGAATTTCTTCCGGCAGACTAAGAAGCCGAATCAGATTGGAAACAGCAGAGCGGGAGCGGCCGACTGCCTGGGCTGCCTGTTCATGACTGAAATTGAATTCCTGAATGAGTCTTTGAACTCCTAAAGCTGCATCGACTACATTTAAATCCTCTCTTTGCAAGTTTTCAATTAAGCCGATAATAAGAGCATCCTCGTCTCCAACCTCCAGAACGGAAACAGGTACCTCCTTTAACCCAATTTGCGTTGCAGCTCTGAATCTTCTTTCTCCCGCAAGAATTTCATAGGAGTTCTCATCAATCTTGCGGACTACAATCGGATTAATTATTCCCTTTTCTTGGATAGAACGGGCTAACTCTTGAATGCTTTCTTCAGATAGCGTTCGTCTGGCTTGATACTTTCCCGGATGAAGCTTTACCAAAGGAAGTTTTTGGATTTCACCATTGGGAGTTTTCGGCTCCAAAACATCCGCAACCGACTTCACCCCAAACATACTGGGAAGGCCCTTACCAAGACCCTTTGTTTTTCTGGGAGTCATATCAAGCTTCCTTCTTCTTTAAAGCCTTACTCTTGCTCTTTTTCAAATTCTCTTTCTTTGCGAACTCTTCGGCAAAGCTTGTGTAAGCTTGTGCGCCTCTGGAGCTTGGTTCATATAAAACTCCAGGAAGACCGTACCCCGGAGCTTCCGCAAGTCTTACATTGGTCGGAATAACTGTTCCGTAAACTCTCTGTCCAAAGAAATTAATAAGTTCTTCACTGACTTCTTTCTGAAGAGTGACACGCGGATCGAATTTAACCCTGAGTAATCCTGTGATGACTAAATCGCTGTTAACTTGTTCTCTTACGGCCTTCACGCTGATTACCAGATCGGAGACTCCCTCCAGAGAGAAGTACTCACAGGTCATCGGAATAATTAGCCCATTGGAGGCGCAGAAGGCGTTAATAGTCAAAATAGACAGGGTAGGCGGGCAATCGATAAGAATTACATCATACTGATCTTCAATCTGCTGCAAGCCTTTGCGCAGCTTGAGCTCCTTATCGGCAGCTTGAAGCAATTCTTCTTCAGCGCCTGCTAGTCTTCTATTAGAACCGAGAACTGAATAACCGGCGGCTTCAGAGTACTGTATCGCATCGGTAATCGAAGCATCTTCATTGAGAACGTCATAAACAGAAAGAGCTAAGGTATTTTTTTCTAAACCGCTGCCCGTTGTCGCATTACCCTGCGGATCCAGATCTACAAGCAATACTTTATAGCCCATTTTACCCAGGGCACCTGCTAGGTTCACGGTTGTAGTTGTTTTGCCTACGCCGCCTTTTTGGTTAGCGACGCTATAAATTTTTGCCATTTACCTCTTCCTGACATCGTTTATGACCTAGATGGGGACGCAATCTCTCCATCTCATACTATTTAGTGTACTGTTTATGCACGGCTATTTTAAGTGAAATTAGAAAATTCGCAGAAGACAAGTATTACGATTCGAACAATTTTCGGTTCTTGGTCCTTGTCTCGGAACGGTAAGAAAAATGAATCAAACTAACGCCAATTCAAACGGCAGCTCCCAAGCTTCAGCAGTTATTATGCTGCCTGCTGAACTGACAGCGGCATGCTCGAATCAATATTGGAGCAAAGTTCTTTCATCTTCTTCTGAGCCCGTTGTCTTCAATGCTCAAAATATTAAAACCTGTGATGAGTCAGGGATTGCTCTTCTTTTTCAAATTAACCACGCCGGCCCAAACGTCAAGCTGATTAATCTTCCGCAAGACATCCAACAAGTATATGTCACCATGACCAAAAACTTGACGGAACAAGCGCCGGCAGCAAAAAAGAATGAAGGGTTGGTCATCGCCTGCGGGACATGGCTCAATAGCTTCCTTCAAGGCACCAAGTCGAGTCTAACTTTCTTAGGAGAGAGTCTCTGCGCCATTTGTTCGTTGTTTATTCATCCGCGGCGTTTCCGTCTTAAAGAAATCCTCAGCGTCAGCGACCAAACAGGAAGCAACGCTGTTGGAATCGTGTGCCTTATTGGTTTTCTAATGGGCGTCATCATTGCGTTTGAAACTGCTCTGGTGGCACAAATCTTCGGCGCAGTGATATTCGTGGTCAACGGGATTGGTATTGCGGTAACTCGGGAGCTTGGCCCATTGATGACGGCTATTTTATTTGCGGGCCGATCGGGCTCCGCATTTGCTGCTCAGCTCGGAACTCAAAAGGTGAATGAAGAGCTGAATGCCTTAACCACTTTCGGGTTAGATCCCATGCACTTCTTAGTGGTGCCCCGTCTTTTAGCTTCTTCCGTAGTTGTTCCTCTCCTATCTGTCTTTGCATCTCTTACAGGAATTCTAGGCGGTGCATTGGTGATGGGTCTCTATGACATTACACCGATGCAGTTCTACGTCCAGTTGGTCGGATCCATGACACTGGGAGATATTTTCTTTGGAATTGGCAAGGCGGTGATTTTCGGATATGTCATTGCGTTAATCGGATGCGAATGCGGTATGAACACAGGAGCAGGAGCAGCCGCAGTGGGTGTATCCACCACCAAAGCGGTGGTCCGAAGTATCGTTTGGATTGTCGTTATTGACGGGGTCGCGGCTTTATTAGCTAACAGACTAGGTATCTGATGATGGAACAAAACAATAATAAATCAGTTATTCGAGTCGAAAATCTGACCATGGGTTGGCCAGGTAAGATTTTGCTGGAAAATGTTAGTTTTGATATTTTGGAAAACCAGATCGTTTTCATTATGGGTGGCTCAGGCTGCGGAAAATCTTCTCTGATGAAAACTATCATTGGCTTAAACCCTCCCATTACCGGAGATATTCTCATTAGAGGAGAAAGCATTATTCACTCTGATGAGGAAAAAGTGGCCGAAATTCAAAGAGGTTTGGGCATTATGTATCAGAGCGGCGCTCTGTTCGGATCGCTGTCCGTTTTAGAAAATGTCCGGTTCCCACTGGATCAGTTTACTAAGCTTCCGATGACAGCCAAAAACCTGACGTCCCAGATGCTTCTATCTGCACTGGAAATGCCTCATGCAGCAAATCTCATGCCCGGAGAACTTTCCGGAGGCATGATTAAGAGGGCAGGTATTGCCAGAGCTCTTTCTCTTGGAGCCACCATTTTATTGCTGGACGAACCCAGCGCCGGTCTCGATCCGATAACTGCTGCTAATCTTGATGAGACCATTCTCAGGCTAAGAAAAAACTTGAACTGCACCTTTGTTATTGTCAGTCACGAGTTAAAAAGTATTTTCAGGATTGCTGATCGGTGCCTCATGTTAGATCCGGTCAGTAAGTCCATCATTGCCGACGGCGCACCTGAAGAATTGAGAGAGCATTCTCCCAATCCGCGAGTACGTCAATTCTTTAATGCACAGCCCGACAGTGAGGAATAGTCTATGGATAACAACACAAAATTATTTAGATTAGGCTTATTCGTTATTGCTGCAATAGTCATGCTTATTGCGGCAACGGTCATCTTGGTAGGCCCCTCTTTTACTAAGCCTAAGATTATTGCAGAAACTTATTTTCAATACTCTATAAGCGGTCTTGAAGTCGGCTCCCCGGTTAAATTCAGAGGAATACAAGTCGGGGAAGTAAAAGAGATTCTGCTGTCTACTGAGGCCTATCCAAAATCGGCTGAAGATGTCATCTCCAATTTAAATTCTGTTGCTGTTGTCAGAATGCAGCTGAACCTGCCTGAGGACAGTGTCAATCAAGAGCTTCAAGCTTATATTAAAGAGGGGCTAAGAACACAAACTCAATTAGCAGGCATTACAGGTTCTTTGTATATTTCTTTAGAATTCTTAGATCCTGAGAAGTATCCGGCCGATCGCATAAAATTCCGTTGGAAGCCCGAGTATCCTTATGTTCCCTCGGCCCCAAGCTTGAGCAACGAGATCGTTGAGAATGTTAAGAACTTCCTGGCCAGTCTTGACAATATGGATATCGACAAGTACTTGTCTAATACTTTGCCCGTCGTTAACTCTCTTATCTCCAACCTGAACAGAATAGCCGAGAGCATTAATACGGAGACGGTACAAAACATTGGCAACAATCTAAATACTTTACTGGCCAATACCGATACAAAGATATCTGAGTTTGACATTCAAAGTCTCAATGATCTCATCGGTCGATTAGACAAAGCTGCTCAGGATTTCGGCAATATGGCTCAAAAGACCAATACTCGAAAACTCGTCGACAGCCTTACACAACTTTCTCAACGGCTCAACGGCTTGGTCGGCAACAACCAATATGAGGTGCAACAGATTATTGCCAATATCAACCGTATTACACAGAACCTTCAGAGTCTAAGCCGCGAGCTTGTCAATGACCCGAGCGCACTCTTTGTTCCGCCTAAGAGCACGCCGGAAAAAGTGCTAAGAACAGGGAAAAATTAAAATGATTAAAAAGTTAACATTAGCAGCAAGTTTTATCGTTTTATCCGGCTGTTCAATTCTTCCGGACAGACCTCCTCTGGATTATTACGATTTCTCGATTTCTGCTCCTCCAGCCTCAGCCATCGCTTCTAAGAAGCTGCAGGCCTCAGTGAGAGTCAATCTGCCCGATATAGCCACGCCATACAACACCCCGAAGCTGTATATCAAAGGAAAAGACAATCGGTTTTATTCCACCAATCTTAATAGACTCGTGGCCTCGCCAAATGACATTATCGGCAATGACTTACGCCAATGGCTAGATAAAACAGGACCTTGGAGCATGGTTCTTGCTCCAAACAGCCTCGCTTCTCCGACGTACCAGATGACTATCTACATTCCTGAACTGTACGCTGATGTTTCCGTCCGTCAGCCTGGAGAAACCGTGATCTCAATGGAAGTTTCTGTCACGAAGGCAATTAACGATCAGCTCGTCTTTAATAAACGCTATAAGGTTCTTACGCCTATTGCCGAAAAGAGCATTGGCTCTATGATCGAAAGCTTCTCTACCGGCTTCAACCAACTGTTTATGGATTTGTCGAGAGATTTGAATTCCAAGTTTGGCCGTTAACATTAAAGTTTATTTCTAATCTTGCTGCCGTGCTCCCAGAAGAACTTTTGAATCCGGAAAATTGACGTTTCCTGTTGACAGCCTGCATTTCAAAGTACCTTACTGTTTGTTTGCAAATGCAGGCCGTATTCTTAATATTTGTACTCAATGAGAGAACAAATTCTGCAGAGACGCAGTGAATAGAGCATTAACATTGGTCCGCACGCAACACAATGATCCGACAAAACCTACAAAAAAGAGAAATTTCATCAGAAATGTATAGCCCATCGAATTCTCCCTCTTTTTTGTAATGTCTACTCTCTATAAAATAGTGCGTTGTAGCATACCGCTTTTTTTCAACTCTTAAAGAGGCCTTAAAATGAAATTATTCAGTGTAGCAGCGTTGTCTGTTTGCTTCCTTGCTGGTTCGGTCAGCGCAGCAGAAACTCTCAACGCTTATTCCATCATGCCTGAGAAGTACGCATCTAAGGTATTTGCAGAATTCACTAAAGATACCGGAATTAAAGTTAACTTTTTGCGTTTTTCCTCAGGTGAGGCCTTGGCAAGATTAACAGCTGAGAAGGGCAATCCTCAAGTAGACGTTATGCTTGGAGGTCCTGCTGATACCTATGCTGCCGGCGCAAAAGACCAGATTTTCGAATCCTATAGACCAAAAGATTCCGATGCTATTCCAGCTAATCTTCGCGATAAAGACAACCGCTGGACAGGCATTGGCATCATTCCTCTGTGCTTCTTAACAAACACTAAGTTCTTAGAAAAGAACAAGATGCAAGCTCCTACAAAGTGGGATGACCTTCTTGATCCGAAATACAAGAACAACCTTCAGATGGCTGATGCCAGAACATCCGGTACCGCCACCGAACGTATTTATTCCTTAGTCAAAGTTAAAGGCGAAGATCCTGCTTTTGAATATCAGAAGAAGCTTAACGGCAACATCCAGATGTACACCAAGAGCGGAGCAGGCGGTGCAATGCCTATTGCTACAGGTCAGTGCGCTTCCGGCATTTTCTACATCGTTGACGCTTTAGACATCAAACAACAAGGCTATCCTGTTGTTATCACCTATCCGGAAGATGGTGTTTCTTACGGTATCGAAGCCACAGGCATTGTCAAGGGCGCTAAGAACATGGATGCCGCTAAGAAATTTGTTGACTGGGCGGCCAGCAAGAAATTTGCGGACTTCATTGTTGCCAACAAAATTAACTATGTTCCTACACGCAACGATGTCAAGACTTCCAATCCTCTTCTTGACCTCTCCAAGATTAATCTCAAAGACGTAGACACCACTTGGAAGGGCGAAAAGAGAAAAGAGTATACAAACCGCTGGATCAACGAAGTCATTAAGTAATCTACTTTTTGACTCTTTCAATTCTCGAAACTAAGGCTCCTTCGGGAGCCCTTAAACATAGGCAGAAAACCCATGGTCAAAAGCTCCGAAAAAAATGATCTGGTAACCAAATTTACAGTTCTTGCCTTGTGGGCGGCCATGGGTGTCTTTGTCGTCTACCCATTAGTCCGCTTGCTCGGGGTTACTTTCTGGGTTGACGGTCATTTCACCTTTGATAACTTAAAACCCTTCCTTGACAACTGGTATGACAGAAGGGCGATCGTCAACAGTATTGTTTTAGCCACCGCAGTGGGCATTACCGGAACAATTATTGGTTTTATCTTCGCATTTGCAGTGACTCGACTGTCAATGCCCGGCTGGTTGAAATTCGCAATTTCTGCCGTTACTTTACTTCCGTTAATTTCACCGCCTTTTACCAGCTCCATTGCCTTAACTCTTTCTTTAGGTCCAAACGGCATCCTGCTTCAGTTTTTTGGCCTGGACAATTTTAACTTTTACGGCTTTTGGGGAACCTACATCTCAGAGACTCTGACTTACTTCCCGATAGCTTTTATGACATTGACGACAATTCTTTTAAGAATTGATCCGAACTTAGAAGACGCTGCTTATTCCTTAGGGTCGTCTCCTTTCAACGTTTTTAGAACCGTTACTTTTCCGCTTGCTGCGCCTGGGTTAGCCAACGCATTTCTTCTAGTTTTCTCCTGCTCACTAGCAGACTTCGCAACACCACAGGTTTTAGGAGGACACTCCTTCCCGGTTCTTCCGACTCAAGCATACTTACAAATCACCGGGATGTATGACTTCAAGGGCGGCGCCGCGTTGTCCTTCCTGCTGATCATTCCTGCCTTGATCGTTTACGGGCTGCAGAATTTCTGGGTCAGCCGCAGAAGCTTTGTTACCGTCACCGGCAAAGCAGGGGGCAGGAGCTCTATTAAAGGCCCTGGTCCTCTCATTACCTCAATCGTTCTGGGAACCGTTACTTTTATTTCAGCATTTGTCTTGTATCTTTATTCCATCATTCTTATCGGTTCCCTCATTAAAGTTTGGGGCGTGGACAACTCTTTGACTTTCGAAAACTATCACTACGTCTTCACATTCGGGAGCAAAGCGATTAAAGATACGTTGATTATTGCCTGTGTAGGCACTCCGATTGGCGGTCTTTTAGCAGTGCTGATAGGCTACGTTACCAAGTGGCTCAAGATTAAAGGTCATAAAACCCTTGAGACTATCTCTTTGCTGAACTATACACTTCCGGGTACTGTGGTTGGTATTGCCTACATTATTGCCTTTAACGACAAACCAATCGTTTTAACCGGCACTGTCTATATCCTCATCGCCGCTTATGTATTCCGCTATTCATCGGCGGGCATCAGAAACGTGATTGCTTCTCTGACTCAGATTGATCCGTCTATTGAAGAAGCCTCGACAAGTTTAGGAGCGTCTTCTGCCTATACCTTCTGGCGCATTACCGTTCCTCTTGTCTTACCCGCAGTAATGGCCGGTATGAAGTATTTGTTTATCCACTCCATGACGGCTATTAGCGCAACCATCTTCCTGGTCTCCGTCCACTGGTCTCTCATCACAACCCGAATTCTTGAATGTATGACTGAGCTGCAGTTTGCTCAAGCCTGTGCATTCTCCATCGTCCTTATTATTATTGTTTTCATTGCTTCAGGCATTATGTCTTTGATTGCGAAGACTGTCTGCCCTGTAGGAAATTCAACCGGAGGTCTCCGCTAAATGTCAGTTGCCCTTTGTTTACAAAATATCTCCCGCCACTACGTTAAAGACGGAAAAGATTTCACGGCTGTATCTTCCGTTGACTTGGAAGTCCAAACCGGTGAATTTTTAACCTTTCTTGGACCATCCGGCTGCGGCAAAACCACGACATTAAGAATGATCGCAGGCTTCGAGACTCCGACTAGCGGAGAAATTCTTCTTGACGGTGAAAACATAACAAAAGTTCCAGCTAATGAAAGGGATATGGGGTTTGTGTTCCAGAACTACGCTCTCTTTCCTCATATGAAGATTTTTGACAATGTGGCCTATGGTCTGAAAATCAGAAGAGAGTCGACCGACGCCATTAAGAAAAAAGTTCATGAGGCCTTAGCAATGGTAGGATTAGAGAATGCGGAGGGCAACTATCCGAACCAGCTCTCCGGCGGGGAACAGCAGCGCGTTGCTTTGGCACGAGTTCTAGTTCTCAGACCGAAAATCATTCTGATGGATGAGCCTCTGTCTAACTTAGATGCTAAGTTGAGGCTGCATATGAGAACGGAAATCAGACGAATCCAGAAAGATCTTTCTTTGACTTGTCTCTATGTTACTCATGATCAAAAAGAAGCGCTCACCATGTCTGACCGCATCATGGTTATGCAGAGAGGTCATATTGAACAGCTAGGCTCACCATTCGATCTTTATGACGATCCTGCTTCTGCTTTCGTTGCTGACTTTATTGGACAGGCAAATCTGATACCCGGAACTCTTACTGGGAAAGACGGCGATTACGGAATTTTCTCCGTTAACGGCCGAAATGTGAAAGCTAGGCTAGGCAAACAAAATCCACCGGAAATCGGCAAAGAGGCATTATTGGTAGTACGCCCCGAGAATCTTAGCTTTGCCTCTTCCGCTGAGAACACTCTGCCGGTGAAAATCGTTAATAGATTGTTTGAAGGCGACAAGATCGATTACCACGTCCAGATTCAAGGGGTAACCGATAAAACCTACAGCATGGGCATTCCATTCTTGCCCGGGATGGATATTCTTGATGAAGGCCTCCAGCGCGAAGCTTCCTTCGTTCCCCAAGCCGGCGTCATTATTAAAAAGGAATAGCAATGAAAGAGATTATTGTTCCTCATTTGCCTCCGCCTAACGGTCACTACTCACACGCTGTTATCTCGAAAGGGCAGGTTTACGTGTCTGGGATTCTTCCGAATTTAGTAAAACCGACAGACTCATTGGACGATCAATTTGAAGCCGTTTTTAAGGTCATTAGAGAGATTCTCGGTTTCTGTGGCACTTCTATTCAAAACGTCGTCAATTGCCGCGTCTACGTCGCCGATATCAACGATTGGCCCCGAATTAATGAATTGTACGGCAAAGCGTTCGCGGACCATCGTCCGGCGCGTGTTGTTGTGCCTGTTAAGGAACTTCATTTCGGCTACAAACTTGAAGTCGAACTTATGGCAGAAATTCCCGAGTAAATTCTTTTGCTCGTTCTCAGAGGCTTCCACATCGGAAGCCTTTTTCATTACTATCCCATTGGAAACAGATGTCTAAGAAACGTTACGGCTAACGGGATGGTAAAAGAACACATTACGGTCGTAATAATCATAGCGTTCGCAATAACATCTTCGGCGGCCCTGAACTGCTTACACATAAGATACACATTCACACCAATAGGCAAGCAACCTAAGAAAACAACGGCTGTTGTTTCTACTGGTCCGAGTCCGATAATCCATGCAATGCATAAGACTAAAGCCGGATGAATGAAAAGCTTGATGCCGCTTAATACAAAACTTTTACGGATATCGCTACCTAAACCGTATTCTGCCAATCCCATTCCCACGACAATAAGGCTGATAGCGGTGGCGGAGTTTCCAATAAGGCGCAGCGGTTCATCAATAATATAAGGAATCTGTATCCCAGTGAAGCTCCACAAAACACCTGAGAAGATAGCAATGATGAGAGGATTTTTAAATACGGTCATCAATGTTTTTACAAAACTTTTAACTGTCAAATGTCCTGTTTGCTGAGCAAACTGCACCTCAATCGAGACCAAGGTCCAAAGAATCATTGCATTCATTGATAAGACAGCTGAAATTGACGGCGTGACTATTTCACCGAGCATTGCAATAGCCAGCGGAAGTCCTAACAAGCCATTATTGGAAAATACACAGCCTGTACCAAAAATAGCCGCACTTACAGGGGGCATCTTGAGAAGGCGCTTTGAGATGAACTGACCAATGAAAAACAAAAGGAAACAAGCGCCAAAATACGCAATCAGCAGTCTCAAATCAGCATGACTTTCTTTAGTAAAGAGATTCGACAACAGGCGGAACAACATCGCCGGAAGAGCAATATTGAAAGCAAACTTGGCCAGGATATTGCCGGCAGTTTTGTTGAAACCAAACCATTTCGCTAAGGCGAAGCCCAGAAAGATAAGGAGAAAGAGAGGAGAGCTTCTTTCAAACTGAAAGAGAAACTGGGAGAGGAGTTCGAGTTCCATTTTTCTTTTTATCCAATGTTTACATTAGTCTAAAACTTAGAAAAATTAGCTGTGGATAAACAGATCAGGAAATTCCATAACTTTGCGAGTGAGTAACATTTCTCAAAAGAAGGACTTTGTTCCTGCAAACCTCAAAGATCCTCTTTAAACTTTGGGCAATTCTTTTTAATAAAACCGGACAGAAACAAGAAGGGCATAGGTAGTGATTCTGGCCTCACAAACAAATACTGATATGTGGCGACTGATTTTTCCGATTTTGGGAGCAATTTTATTTGCAGCTCATCTATATTTTTGGGGCAGTTATTTTTGGTTGACCGTCCCGTTTAGCTTACTTATCCTGCTGATTATTCCTTTCCGTCCGGTTTGCTGGCTTTGGCAATTAAGTCTTATCGGTTTCGGTATTGAATGGTTTATATCGGCCTACAACCTTTACCTCCGAAGAATTACATCCGGCATGCCGTTTGCTTTAGGCGTCTCAATTCTGATTGCCTGCGGAGTTTTAACTATCCTTTCCTCCTTGGTGTTCTACACCGGCAGAATCAAAGAACACTATCCTCTTCACGTATGAAAAGGAACTCTAGTTTTTCTCACTTTCATACTCAATTAGACAGGAAGGAGACGAGGTTCATCCTCTGAGAATGCAGAGAATGCTGCGTGTCTCCTAACTGGTTATCGCATATCTTTGCAAACTATATTGTTAAACGATAGTTTAACAATATATCTTCTAATTCCTCAGATATGTTTTCAGTCGGTACCGGCAACACAAGGAAGATTTTTAAGCCGCTTTTTAGTTCAAAAGATAAGTTGGCCTTTTCATAGCGAAATTTTGAGTGCTTTTTTGTGTCACTCTTCGGTCAAATGCGAAAAGAGAAGAGTCAAAACTTCGACATCTCCTCTCATTGTTTTAACTTTCTATTTTGAGTTATTCATAATCAAACTTTTACCGTTCTCTATATCATCAGTAAAAATCCGATCTTCACCGACATACTTAACTGTCTGTCGATACCGCTTATATAACTCTTGTGAATCTTTGCCCATTGCGAACTGCCCTTTCAGCTTAGTTCTCAAATCTACTGCTTGGGCTGCATGGAGCAATTCCAGGCTATAGATATAGGCCGTGTTATCCGCAATTTTTGCTAACCTTTCAGCCACCAAAGGAAGATTTGTGAAGGTATCTTCAATATCTCCAGCAACCGGAGTTCCCAAGAAAGAAACAGGATTTGCCAAAGTTTGATTCTCACTATGCAGAGCTACAAACGGCTTCTGAATAGCACCGAAAGCGTGTCCTTTGTTTTTCGGATCCGACAAAAAGCGGGTGAGCCCAGTAAAATGATCATCTGACAAATGAATAGCTCTCTGGACACTGTTGTGGCTAAGATGCGTAAGAGCGATCCCAAGTCTTTGTGCGGCGATTGCTACTGGCAATGGTTCAAAATTAGCCGTAGGAACGATTGCTCCTTTTACATCCTTTCCTTCGACAAAATACATGGCTACTTGCTCGTGCTCACTGTATTTCTTATCCGCATTCAAAATTATTCCGGGATTATCATCGGAAGAGTTCAACTGCACCTGCAGCTCTTCATCTAAATGGTTAAGTGCTTCATTAACTTCACGCAAAACATAAACTGAGGTTCGGAAAGAAAGTGGATCCTGCAGTGCACGCACCTCATTTTTCTTCCATAAATATGAGCCGTCTAATGCATCTCTTATCCTCGAGGCTTCTTTTTCTAATCCGTTAAAAGGATGGACAGAAACTGCCTGTGGTAATACAGGCGCAATATTTCCATTTAATCCTTCCAAGCTTAGTGCAAACAACGCAGGAGAAAAATCAGCTAAGGCCTTTGCATCCTTCCTTGCTTTCATGACCTGAGCAACAGCCATTGCATTGGTTGAGAGAATTGCCAGCGCATCTTTTCCTTGAGGATCAAGCGGAGAAACTCCTTTAAGTTTCAAAGCTTCAGCGCCGCTAACAACTTTTCCATCAACTTTGGCTTTCCACTCTCCCATCATCACCGCTCCTACATGAGAGGACAGAGTAATATCAGCTTCTCCGACCGATCCTCGAGCTGGAATTTGCGGCGTAATTCCTTTATTTAGAAAGTCGCGATACAACTCAGCAACTTTAGGCTGTGCCCCAGTCTGACCGGCTAACAATGTATTGAGGCGGATAACCAGCTGCAGTCGAGCAATCACATCTTCAGCCATTGGACCAATTCCGGCAGAATGGCTCCTCAAAGCATTCCTATTGAATGCCTTGGAGGCTTCTCGAACCTCTTGAGATAATTCTCCATTGGCCGAAAAAAGAGGCTTGTCTTTATTAAGGCCCACTCCAACGGTTAATCCGTAAACAGGAGTGCCTCCTTTAGCGGCTAATTCCACAAGTTGATGAGATCTTTCTAGACGTTCATAAGCTTCGGGAGATATTTCAACTGTATCTTTTCCTTCAGCGATGGACCAGGCTTGCTCTTGAGTCAGATGATGACCATCCAAAGTAACTACGCCTGCTTGTGCCGTTGCCGCCAACATAAACATAATTGAAAGTATTGAGAGTTTCATTATCTTGTCCTTCATTTTATTCAAGGTTTTCTGTCTATAGGTCATTTCATTTGGTACTTAAACTCATGACAGTTGTTGCAGTAAACAACGCTGGGCTTATGTTCTTTATGGCAAGCCGTGCATTCAATTCCAGAACCATAGTGAGCGCTAGTATGAGGATTAGGTTCTCCCTTAATTTTGTTTTGAACGAACTTACCCAGGTCCTCATAACTTCCATGACAGGACTGACAAGAAGCATTGTTCGGTTTAACAAATTCGTTTCCTTTTACGGCATTTTCCTTTGTATGGCAGACAGAGCAATCTTTAATTATTTGATGATGCGGCTTCATTTGCTGCGCAGAAACTGAGACTGTTAATACGGTTAAACAAACAATGAGTAAGGCTTTAATTGTTTTCATATCTATTCCTTGGATTAGCTAAGATTCTGTGAAGGTTCGGCAGCAACTTGTGCACCTGCGGTTCTGCCCGTGACCAGGCCGTCAGCAATAGCACAGCCACCTAAACGAGAAGCTCCATGTGTCCCTCCTGTAACTTCCCCGGCTGCATAAAGTCCAGGAATCGGTTTAAGATCTCTGACGCTAAGAACCTGCGCTTTATTGTTGATTGCTACACCTCCCATGCAGTAATGAACCTTCGGCCATACTCGAGCTGCGTAGAAAGGTGCTTTGGCAATCTCAACAGCTAGCGCTAACGGACGATTGAACTGCTCATCTTTGCCATTTCGAACATACTCATTAAATTCATTTACTTGCTTAATCAAGTTATCCGCAGGGATGCCATAAGCTTTGGCCAGCTCTTCCAACGAATCAAATTTCTTAATTACCCCGTACTTCAATCCGTTCTTTAAAGTTTGAGCTAATTTGACGCCTTCACTATCTACAAAACAAATCGGATACACAGGCTTTCCATTTTCATCAATTTGATTCAAGATTGCATCGGATCTAGCTTTGCGATCGGCCAGTTCATCAACAAACCGACGTCCAGTCCGGCGATCAACCATAATGCCTTTTGGAAAACCTGCAATAGTATTGAACTGGGAAACGAGACCGAAACCTCTTTCATCGGGACTGGACCATGGTCCAAGCTGAATCTGATCCAGCTGAATAGGCATCGCTCCGAGAGCAAGCATAGCCATCAGACATTCTCCGGTTGCGCCGGGATGGTTAGTTGACTCGAGTTTTTCATCTAATGACGGGTCGATAGCCTTTCTAAACTGAACATTTTGAGAAAAACCGCCGGATGCAATCACAATCCCTTTTCTTGCACCATAGTTCAGAACCACTCCCGAATCTTTCTGCGGAAAATTAAATTTCTCTCTCACAACTAAACCAATTACCCGACCGTTTTCATCTCGAATAAAGTCTTCCATTGCTGCACTAGCGTGAAGATCCACACCTTGTTTACGGGCTGCTTCGACTAACGGACGTGTGATACCGCCGCCTGTACTTTCAACAGTCTGCATAATTCTCGGGACACTGTGGCCGCCAAAATGTTGAACAAAGGGTTTGTATTTCACGCCGTATTTAACCGTGAAATCAAAAGCAGGCCGTGTACCGTAAACAATGTTCTTCAATAAATCCACATGACTTAACCCACGTCCTGACTTAATCATGTCCTGAAGCATTAGTTCAGGAGAATCTTTGATGCCTTCTTTCTCTTGAAGGGGAGAGCCGGCCACGGCGAAAGCACCCCCGTTAATTGCTGAGTTACCTCCAAAAACCGGCATCTTCTCTAGAAGAAGAACAGATGCTCCTTTTTCCGCTGCTTCGAGAGCAGCAGCTAATCCTGCAAATCCACTACCGACAACGATTACGTCAACAATCTTGTCAAATTTATGGTTAACTTTTCCTTGAGCGGTGACTCCTCCGGCACTTAAAGCACCGATAGCAGCCAAACCGGCCTTGATAAAATTTCTTCGTGAAGACTCCAAAGCTTGCATTTTTGCTCCTTGATTATTGGGTTTGAAGTATTTATTGCAAGCTCTATGCCAACTTTTTTTATCTCTTTTAACCGATTGTTTTATTTATGTTTTCAAGAATAGATAGAAATCCTAATCAGAACAATTCACGAAATTTCGTATAATTTTTTTACGATATTTCGTGAATTACGATATTTAGTGAAAATCATGGAAGACATATCTCATCTGGTTGAAGTCCTCTGCTCCAGCCTCAGTCTGGAAAAATCTCTTTTTCGGCTTTTTACTGTCCTGAATCAGAAACTTGATGCTGACGGCGTTTTCATTAATTTTTTCAATAGATCCAAGCAAGCTGTTTCTTTTCTAGGACATATTAATAGTGCCGGCATTCAACCGCTTCCGGCTCCAATCAAAGTCCCAAGCTATTTCTTCCAAAAATTAAAAAAAGAAAGAGGCGCAGTTCTGTGTATCCAAGAAATTAGGGATGATCCCTTCACTCAATACGTCCTATCTCAAGCCATCCCGGAGGTTAAGTCTTTCTTGATGCTAGACCTTTATAAGGACGAAAAACACTTAGGTGTGGTTTGCTTCTACAGCCAATTCAGTCATCACTTCTGCGAAAAACAAGCCAAACTTCTCCACCTTCTTCATGATCCTTTGGCTTTAGTCACATGCAATGCGCTGAACACCTTACTTCTTAAAGAAAATAGCCAGTTAGGAAAGGAGAAATCCAAGCTGCTAGAGAGTCTGGAAATAGAAAAAAGAAAGCCTATCGTTAATTTCTTAAAGCATTCTCCTTCACTTTCGAGCATTGCCGAACAAATAGAAAAGATCGCAACTACAGAAGCCACCGTTTTAGTACTTGGAGAGACGGGAACGGGCAAAGAAGTAATCGCAGATTTAATTCACTCTATGTCATCCCGTTCCAATGGACCACTAGTCAAAATTAATTGCGGCGGCATCTCCGATAATCTTCTTGACTCAGAACTATTCGGTTATGAAAAAGGCGCGTTCACTGATGCAAAGCAAACCAGAAAAGGATTCTTTGAGCAAGCAGATAGCGGCACTTTGTTCCTTGATGAAATAGGTGAGCTAACGCCTAGTGCGCAAGTTCGCTTACTTAGAACCTTGCAGCAAAAAACAATCATCCGGGTAGGGGGCATTAAAGAAATTCGAGTTAATGTGCGTATTGTTGCTGCGACACACCGTAATCTTCAACGGATGGTTGAAGACGGAACTTTCAGAGAAGATCTTTGGTTTCGTTTAAACGTTTATCCGATCTCAATACCACCGCTTCGTGAAAGAGGGGAGGATGCCGTACTTCTTTCAGAGCTGTTTTTAGGAAAACTTAAAGATAAATACGGATTAAAAATCAAACCTGTACTTTCTTCGCATTCTATTGAATTCCTTCGCAATTACGCTTGGCCTGGGAATGTCCGTGAATTAGAAAACTCATTAGAACGAGCAGTGTTATCCAGTCAGAGTTCACAAATTGAACTTAAGCAAGTTTTATTAAATTCTTCTGCAATTCGTGCAAAGGAAAGGAATATTGGGTACCCCTCAACTTCCTATGAAGATACTGTCCGACAGTATTTTTTATCGTTGCTTCATCAAGTAAAAGGCAAAATTTCAGGTCCAGGAGGAGCCGCTGAAATTGCAAAGATGCATCCGAATACATTAAGAAGCAAACTGAAAAAACTCAACATCCATTACTGATGACGAGGTCTCGATGCGGAATCAGTATCTTCTTTGTCTAGGCGCCAGCGGAACCCCTTTCTTGGATGCTTTTTTTACCGTTTCCAGCGGTTTTCTTCTTCTTTCTTTAGCACCTCAATTTAATTTAAGCAGTTGGAGTGCAGGTGCCTATGGAACCAGTTACCTTTTCGGAGTAATGACAGGTTCTTTTTTGGTTAGTGCCGTCAACAAAAAACTGAAAACCGACAATATTTATTTTTTAAGCCCACTAGCCATCTTTATTCTTCTTCTATCTCAAATTTTATTCGATAGCTTTTTCTATCTCCTGGCAGCTCGCTTCTTGTTCGGATTCTTTATCGGAAGCGACTATCCAATCTCTCAGGTCTTTTTCTCCAGCCAATGCCATACATCCTTTAAAGCTAAAGGACTTACGCTATTAATGTCTAGCTGGTACTGGGGAGCAATTTTTGCCATTTTAGTTTTCTGGCTTACTAGTTTGTTCTCGGTTTCATCCGAAGTTCTTTTAGCTGCACCATCCTTAATTGCGTTGACTGTTCTTTTAACAAGACTTCCTTATTTCGCCAGCACCTCTAAAACCTCTCAAAAGAGCCCCAAAATCATCTTCTCCTCTCCAATAGGTAAATCTTGGTCTAAAGAATCTTTGTTGAACCTAGGCTTTCTTTGTGTGTTCTGGACTTGTCAATGCATTCCTGTCACCGTCATACTTCTTTTCGGTCCTTCTATCATGGAAGCATTGGGTTTTTCAGGAAGCGGAAGTTTTTTCCAATTAAGCGTCACCTATATTTTCTTCTTCATCGGAAGTTCTTGCTCTTACTTAATTATTGACAAGTGCACCAGAAAATTTTTAGCCTTAATAACCTTCGCGTTCATGGCGCTTTGTCTTCTCCTGCTCCTTTGGGCCGACTCTGTGTCTTTATTGATTATCGTCTTTGCATTTATAGGTTATGCAACTTCATACGGACTACAGACAACTTTAGATTATGTGTATCCAAACGAAATATTCGAAGTAAAAATTAGAGAGCAGGCCATTGGAACTCTTACTTGTGTGACGCGTTTTGTTTCCGGATTCAGTGCTTTCTTCTTTCCTTATTTTCTTTCTAAATTCTCTATAACATCCATAATTCTCGCAGCTGTTTTTATTCTTACCATTGGATTTTTCTCGACCTATTTATTTGCACCAGTCGAGGCTTGTTCAAAAAAAGATTAATCTTTTCAAAACAAACTTCCTCTGGAACACCAAACAATGCTTAAGAAATTTGATCAGGTTCCCAGCTTGATCGCCATTTTGTTTTGTTAAAAAAGAGGAGTGTCATAAACCTTTCCTCTTTAAAAATTGCTCAACTAGAATTAGATTTACTCAAGGATTCTCTTTTTGAGAATTACAATACATCGTGTCTCATTTAAGAAGGGAACTTTCAAATCTAAGATTTCTTCAATTTCTATGTCATCAGGAATTGCAGAAATTTCATTCTTTTCTAATTTTGCTTTCAAGGCCAACCATCTTCCATCTTCTTCCAAAAGGTCTCTAGTGAGCTCAACAAAATTTTCTAAGGAAGTGAAAGCCCGAGATGTGATTACTGAAAACTTATTACTTCGGGGTTCATCTTCTATACGTTCGTGCTTCGGAAAGACGTGTTTTAAACCTAAAAGTGTGCATACTTGGGTCACAAACATAATCTTTTTGCCAACAGAATCCACCAAAGTAAAGCTCAGATCTGGCGAGAACATAGAGCAGGGCAGGCTTGGCAGCCCTGCACCACATCCGACATCCAAGACCTTTTTATTGCCTTTTTCGGCTAATTTTTGAAGGGTTTTGCAAACGGACAGTGAATCTAGAAGGTGTTTGACGATCACCTCCTCACTTGTCTTGATTGCTGTCAAGTTATAAGTTTTATTCCACTTCAAGATCAAATCTGAATATTGAAGCAACTTTTTTACCTGTACTTCATCAAACGTCAAACCTAAATCTGACAATCCTGATTCAAGAAGCGACCTAAGATCCTTTGACATTTTTACCTTTCTGCAGTTCGTATCGCTTTAAGTAAACCAACAAAATAGAAATAGCCGCGGGAGTTACACCGGAAATGGCTAACGCTTGTCCGATAGTTTCCGGTCTGACATTTTTTAGTTTCTGACAAATCTCAAAAGACAAACCTTTAACGTTGTCGTAGTTGAAATCATTCGGAATAACGATTTCCATCTTATTCAGATTGTTCTGAACCTCGGCTTGCTGGCGATCAATATATCCAGAATATTTCACTTGAGTTTCCAAAAGAGAAGATAGTTCATTATCTTGAATCGGATCTTTCAAAAGCGGGTTTCCTTTCTTATCGACAAGTTGAGTCAGCTTTGAATAATTCATTTCCGGCCGCTTCAATAGGGAATACAACAAGCTTTCTTTTACCAATTCCTTGCCAAGAATTTCTTTTTCAACAATCGGCTCTATAACACCGGGATTGACCCAAGTAGATTTCAATTTCTCTTCTTCTTTCTGAAGAATATCCATCTTTCTGGAGAAAGCTTTCCATCTTTCTTGTCCCACCACACCAAGCTTATAACCGATTTCCGTAAGCCTTTGATCAGCGTTATCTTCCCTTAGACTGAGGCGATATTCAGCTCGAGAAGTAAACATTCTATAAGGCTCATTAACACCCTTTGTAATCAAATCATCGACCATCACTCCCAGATAAGCTTGGTCACGTCTTAGATGGAACGGCTCTTGCTCACGTGTATAAAGAACTGCATTGATGCCGGCAAAAATACCCTGAGCAGCAGCCTCTTCATATCCGGTTGTGCCGTTTACCTGACCGGCCATAAATAATCCTTCAATATCTTTACTTTCCAAAGTAGATTTCAGAGAACGAGGATCGTAGTAATCATATTCAATAGCGTATCCGGGTCTCAATATTTCTACATTTTCCAGTCCCGGGATGGAGTGAATAAATTTGATTTGAACATCAAAAGGAAGACTGGTTGAAATGCCGTTCGGATAATAAACATGAGTATTTAAACCTTCCGGTTCCAAAAATACATGATGTGAATCTTTCGAGGCAAAACGATGGATTTTATCTTCAATAGAAGGGCAGTATCTTGGACCAATACCTTCAATGATTCCTGTGTAGAGCGGGGAACGATCTAAACCGTTTCGAATGATGTCATGAGTAGTTGTGTTGGTATTCGTAATCCAACAAGGAATCTGTTCAGGATGTTGATCCGCTGAACCTAAAAACGAAAATACCGGTGTCGGATCAGAATCTCCATATTGAATAGTGCACCTCGAAAAATCGATTGTTCTTCCATCCAAACGAGCCGGGGTTCCTGTTTTAAGTCTTCCTTTAGGGAGTCCTAAACTCATTAAATCATTTCCTAAAGCAATTGCAGAAGGATCACCGACCCGGCCTCCTGCATAAGCAGATAATCCCACAAAAATTTTGCCATTCAAAAATGTGCCGGCAGATAAAACAACAGACCTGCATTTAATTGCTATGTCAGAATTTAGGACGACTCCAACAGCTTTTCCATTTTCAACAATTATGTTATCTACAGCAGCTTCCATGAGAGAAAGGTTTGGGATATTCTCCACAATCTTTCTCATGTGATTCTTGTATAAGGTTCTGTCAATCTGGGCACGTGTAGCACGAACAGCCGCTCCTTTGGAAGCATTTAACAATCTGAATTGAATCCCTGATAAATCAGTAACTTTCGCCATGATTCCATCCAAGGCATCCAATTCTCTTACTAAGTGACTCTTGCCAATTCCACCAATAGAAGGATTACAAGATTGCTGTCCTAAAGTATCAAAGTTATGAGTTATAAGCAGTGTTTTGGCGCCCATTCTTGCACCTGCAGCCGCGGCCTCAATACCTGCGTTTCCTCCGCCTACAACAATTACATCGTAGCTTTTGGGATAAAACTCCATTTTCATTCTTTCCTTGTGAACTGTTTCACGTGAAACCTAATTATTTACCAATGCAAAAGCCTTTAAAGATAAGACCTAATAAGTCGTCACTTGTGGTTTTTCCTACAATACTTCCTAAGTCATCATTAGCCAGTCTTAATTCCTCTGCGAAGAGCTCTAGTTTCATATCTTTGTATGAAATTAACTCCTCTGCTAATTCAAGATGGGCTAGGGCTGCATTCAGACTATCCAAGTGTCTTTTTCGGGCGATAAATACCGACTCTTTAGGTTTCCATCCGGCAGCCTTCAATAAGGCATTTCTTAGATCTTCTATTCCTTCTCCTGTTAAAGCCGAAGTTTTAATAGCTGTTTCACGTGAAACATGATCATTTGTCAGTAAATCAGACTTATTCAGAATAGTCAGAATTGGAATATCTTCATGGGTTAGGTCTTTAACCAGAGACAAGATCTTTTCGTCATCTTTTGACCTTTCTGGCGCTCCTCCGTCCAGTACACGAACGACAATGTCTGATTTAGCTATCTCACCTTTAGCTTTTTCAATACCAATCTTCTCAACTTTGTCTGAAGTTTCGCGAATACCTGCCGTATCAGTGATATGAAAAGGTATACCGTTTAAATGTATCAAAGTTTGTATTTTGTCTCTAGTTGTACCTTCTACGTCCGAAACGATTGCTATATCGTCACCTGCAAGTCGATTTAAAATGCTGGACTTCCCGGCATTTGTCTGTCCCACTAAAGCGACTTTAAAACCATCACGAAGAGTCTCTCCTTGTTCAGCTATTTCTAACGTCTGCCTAATATCTTTGATAATTTCCTGCAAACGTTCTTTGCAGTTGTATTCTGTAATGAAATCAATTTCCTCTTCTGGAAAATCTAAAATAGCCTCGACCTCTATTCGCAATCTAACTAGAAGCTCAGAGACTTTATGGACGTAATTAGAAAACTCTCCCTTTAAAGAAAGAGATGCGGCTTTGACGGCATTTCTTGAGCTAGCGTCAATTAAATCCGCAACAGCCTCTGCTTGAACTAAATCCAACTTCCCATTTAAGAAGGCCCTCTCCGTGAACTCTCCGGGTTCAGCCAATCTCAAACTAAATTTTTTTCCAACTTCTAATAAGATTTCAAGAATCCAATTTAAGAGAACTTGTCCTCCGTGAGATTGAACTTCCAGGACGCTCTCTCCTGTATAAGAGTTAGGGGCTTTAAAATAAAGAGAAATGACCTTATCTACTTGATCTTTATTTTTATCAACGAAGGACAATAACTGAGCCTTTCTATTTTCAGGCTTAAATTTAGGAAGAACTTCTTTAGCTATGGCTTGGATAACTTCATCTTTACCGGAAAGACGAATGATTCCGATACCAGAATTACCTGTCCCGGTAGCCAGAGCTACGATAGGATCGTTAAAATTATCATTCATAAATTTTTAGGCTAGCTATGTCTCTAAAACAAAATAACCAAATAGGCTCTAATCTAATCGGAGGTGCTACAGCAGTTTTGCTAGCTATTCCGGCAGCTGCCTTTTTTGGTTCTATATTCGGTGATACTTATCAAGCAAGATCAACAGTTTATATTTTAATCCTTGCGTGGGTAGTTGCAGGTGCGTTTGCTATTGGTTATGTAAGCAAGAAGGCACCCGAAAAGACCACTGCGAGATTCTTCTTTTTATGGGTGATCAGCACGTGGCTCTGGCCTTTTCTTCTATTAGTCTATTTCTCTAAAAGAAAACAAAATTAAGTTTTTCCAAAAACAAACCCCGCATTCGAGCGGGGTGTTTTTATGCAAAACCTAGTTCGTCTGCCTCTTTAACCGATCTCGTTCAATCTGCTTGTTGACAGCATATTGCTGAATAATAGAAAGAATGTTGTTAACGAGCCAGTAGAGAACCAAGCCGGATGCAAAGAAGATGAACATTGCACCGAAGATAAACGGCATGAAAGCCATCATCTTAGCCTGCATTGGATCAGGCGGTGTTGGGTTCAGTTTGAACTGAATCACCATAGAAATGATCATCAGAACAGGAAGAATGAACCATGGGTCCGGAGCGGCTAAGTCAGTCACCCACAAAATCCAAGGAGCATCTCTTAACTCAACGGAAGCCAAAAGCACCCAGTACAAGGCCAAGAAAACTGGCAGCTGAAGAAGAATCGGAAGACATCCGCCAACCGGGTTAATCTTCTCTGTCTTATACATTTCCATCATGGCCATGTTAAGACGCTGTTTGTCATCGCCATATTTTTCTTTCAAAGCTTTCATTCTTGGAGCCAAATCTTTCATCTTAGCCATGGAACGGTATCCAGCCAAGGAAAGCGGGTAGAGAACAGCCTTCACGATACAGGTTAAAAGGACGATGGCCCAGCCCCAGTTTCCGACAATAGAGTGAAGGAAAGAAAGGAGCCAATAAATCGGTTTAGCTAAGAAAGTTAGCCAACCATAGTCAACAACTAAAGAAAGCCCCGGAGCGATCTGCTCCAAACGTTCCTGATCTTGCGGGCCGGAGTAAAGAACTGCATCAGCAGTAGCACTTGCTCCCGGAGCAATTGCATTCATTTCAGCAATAGAACCAATGGAGTACAGATTATCAGAGAGTTTCCGAGTGTAGTTTTCTCTGTTGACGCCCTGTGTTGGAACCCATGCAGAAACGAAGTAATGCTGAATAATTCCGATCCAGCCGTTATCAGCGTTGACTTGGTAGTCTCTGTCTCCATCAGCAATATCACCGAAAGAAACTTTCTGGAATTTTTCTTTTTCGGTGTAGACAGCTGTACCGGTGTAGGCATTAACCATTGTACTTTCACCTTCCGGCTTTTCTCCGTCTCGGGTCAGCTGGTAGTAAACAGAAGGCTTAATTTCATGACCGGTATTATTGAATACTTGATGAGAAACTTTGATGCCGTAGTGATTGCGTTCGAAAGTATAAGTTTTAACAACTTTAACCCCGCCGGACTCACCTTCGAATTTAACTTCGAGCGTGTTCTTACCGTCTTCCAATTTCAAAGGTCCTGGGACGAGCTTGAACTCTGTCTTATGAGTAGGGAAGGCGCCCCCAATCAAACCGGTTTGTGCGAGATAGACCTTCTTGCCCTGATCCATAAAGAGCTGAACATCTTTAGCCGGCTCAGGTTTATTGCCAAGGATCATTCCGACCAAACCAACATCAGTCCATGGTACTTGCTGTTTTTCTTTCAAGAGCTGAGAGCCAGCGATAACAGCACCGTTCGGATCGATGGATAATTTAACAAGATCAGTCTCAACGGTAATCAGATCAGCTTTTTTAACAGCTGGAGCTGCTTCTTGAGGTACCACACCGGATCCAGAAGCGGTCGGCGGTGTTACCGAAGCATTTGTGGCAGTATTGGCCGGAGCAGTTTGCTCAGCGTCAGCACCAATTAACGATGGATGTCCGTTATAGACCTGCCAGCGGTCATAAAGCATGAACGCAGACAAGCCGAATAAAATCCACAAGAGGGCTCTTTGAATGTCACTTCCCATGATCGGATTGCTCTAAAGTTGATTGCAAGAACGAGGGATTTGTTTTGCCGGATGTGCAATCGTTACACCAGCAATTCCATTTAAACTTCTCAGGTACTTCGTCGATACCGCCCTTCGTAAAGGGGTTGCATCTAAGGAGACGACAAACCGTCAGAAACGTACCTTTAATTGCTCCGTGTTTTTCCAGAGCTGTCAATGAGTATTGAGAGCAGGTAGGAAGAAACTTACAGTTGTGTCCCACCCAGGGAGAGAAAAGGAACCTGTAAGACTTTACTAAAGCGATCATCAAGGTCTTAAGCATTACGAGCCGCCTTTGCAACATTGAGTCACTTTGTCGTACAGGTTCTTCATTAAAAGATCGGCATCAGCTCGGATTTCTTGTTTTCGAGACTTCAAAGACGGAACAGGAAAATCATATTGACTTTTGAGTCTTAGGTTGATATCCAGACCGACCTTATTTTCTTCAGCCAACTTCTCGAAGACAACCGAATTGCTTCGAGCCGACTCTCTCAACAACCTCTTAACAAGATTTCTGTCCACCGAGCGGACAGCAAATTTTTTTCCTACAGTAAAACCGTATCTAACCCGAGTATCTCCCGGTTTAAATAAGGCTTTGGCCTCAAACCACTCAGAATAGTACTTTGTGGCTTCAGGAAATCTAGCCTGTAGAATTCTTAAAAATTCTGAGGAACTTTTTATCCTTTTCTCAGGCCCTAGCGACGAATCATTCAGCTTCGTCATCTCCAGCAAAATTAGAGAGCTAAAACGTGACGTCCTTTACGGCGGCGTGCAGCTAAAACCTTACGGCCGTGACGTGTTCTGCTGCGAACTAAAAAGCCGTGTGTACGAGCACGTTTAACTTTAGAAGGTTGGTATGTACGTTTTGTTGCCATCTCAAAATCCTTTATATGAGTTTGCTTACTTGCGTTTAACTCAAAAAATCCATTACCTGTGTATAAGAGACAGGTGTCGTAAAATAAAAGTTCAGTATTATAAGCTCCAATTGGGTAGTCGTTGTCAAATTTTCAGGAAAAAGAAATTGTTACAACAAAATACCGTTGAATTTAAAAACAAAAAAATAAATTCCCCCTCTTTTCCTTTCATTCGATTCATCAGCAGTCTTCAACTTATCCAAAACTGCTTCAAACCCAATAACGACGGGCTCTCTAAACGCTTTTAACTTTCAAACGAAATTTCTCTTGCAAACGAAACCTCTCTCCAATATATCCTTACCGTGAAAATTTCAAAAATTTAGCTTGCTATTACCTCTTCAACCTCAAAAAGAATGCCTCAAATAAAGGTAAAATGCAGGATTGTCCGGGAGTGTCTTTTATATGATCCGGATTATTTATTTTCTTTTATAACCCTTTGTAAATGAAGAATATTTGGGAAAAAGTTTTAACAGAGATCCGGGGAAGCGTTTCCTCTGATATTTATGCAACCTGGTTTAAGAAGGTTGCCTATCAGCAGACCCCGGAAGAAGCGGAAGGTAAGCTCACTCTGACTGTACCCTCCCTGCCTCATCTTCAATACTTGAAAAAGAATTGGTGGGAGCGGCTCCAATCTCTGGCAACAAGCATTGCCGGACAGCCTATTTCTATAAAATTTCAAGTCGCTCAAACAGTCAATCCGATGATCCCGACAGAGATCGAATTGCCTCTTTTTGATCCGCCTGTCCAAACAGCACCGGAAATTTCTATAGAGCAGATGGCTGAGCAATGCGGTCTGCATCGAGGCCTGACATTTGAGACGTTTGTTACGGGTAAAGCCAACGAAGTTGCCAGAAGCAGCGCAGAGATTGTGAGTTCTCAGCCTGGAACTCAATTCAATCCCTTCTTCATTTATGGTGGTGTAGGGTTAGGCAAAACGCATCTGATGCATGCCATCGGGCGCAGAATTTTAGAAAATAATCCCAGAGCGAAAATCCGCTGCGTTTCCGCTGACGTTTTCGTTAGAGAAGTCGTCGATCTTTCCAGCGGGGGCACTGTCTCAGATGCCAAAATCAAAAAGTTTGATGAAACCTACCGTACGCTGGACGTTCTTTTGATGGATGATGTTCAGCTCTTGGCAAAGAAGGGCGGTACCCAAGCTCACTTATTCGGAATTTTTGAAAGTCTTCTGCCGAACAATAAACAGATCATTATGACTTGCGATACCTATGCAAGACAACTCTCTGATTTTGATGATCGGCTGATTTCCAGACTGACCAAAGGACTATCAGTAGGTATTGAGCCGGCAGAGTTTGAACTGAGGGCCGCGATCCTATTTGAAAAAGCTAAACAACAAGGATTTGAACTTCCCGAAGACGTTGCCTATTATATTGCCCGACGCATGAATACCAACATTAGAGAGCTGGAAGGAGCCCTTAATACGGTTATTATGAACGCCAAGGTTTATAACGCTCCTATCACTGTAGAACTTGCTACAAAAGCTCTCAGAGGAATGACTTCAACAGGTCCTATCTCTTTAGAAAATATTCAGAAGACAACTGCTCAGCATTTCAATATCAAGATTGCTGATATGTATTCTTCCTCTAGGAAGTCGAGCATTGTCAAACCCAGAATGATTGCAATGTACTTAGCGAAAGAGCTCACTCAAAAATCTCTGATGGATATCGGAAGCTCTTTCGGAGGTCGGGACCATACGACCGTCCTTAACGCTGTAAGAAAGATTTCAAAAGAAAGAGCAGCGGATCCGGAGCTGAACCACACACTCCATCTCATCGAACAATCGCTTAAGAACTGGGCATAAAGATACTATTAAAGGAAATAAGAAATGGAAGACAATTTGATTATCAAAGGGTTTAAAGCTGAGGTCGCAAAACCTATTATCGCCGTGAGCGGGGCGGTAGAAAAAAAGAATACTATTCCGGTCCTAGCCAACATCCTCATTCGCAAGAAAGGGCAAAAAGTAACCTTCACCGGTTCTGACGAACAGATTGAAGTAACTTCAGATGCGACAGTCGGGGTTGGAGAGGAAGATTTCTCAACGACTGTATCTGCCGCCAAACTTTGCGGCATCCTTTCTACAATTTCTGATGACGCCGAGATCTCCATTTTCTCCTCCGATAATCATTTGATTATTAAATCCGGAAGAACAAAATTCGATCTCCAAACTATCGATGCGGATCAGTATCCAATCATGAAAGAGAATATGGAGTTCCAATACTCTTTCTCTATGCCGTGCATGAAGTTCAAAAACATGCTGGCGATGGTCCAGTTTGCTGCAGCCGTGAACAATGTCCGTTATTTCTTAAACGGTGTTTTTGTTACTGCTGAAAACAAGCTTGTTAGGACAGTTGGTACTGACGGACACAGATTATCTTTATTCCAAAATGAATTGGATGAAGAAATTGCCGGCAAATGCGAAGCCATTCTTCCTAAGAAGACCGCCAGAGAACTTCTCCGTTTGATTCCGGACACAGAAGAAGTGCTCAAGATCAGCATTTCAGAAAAACAAGTTAAGGTTCATTTTGCAAATATCGATATTCTTTCCAAACTGATTGAAGGGAAATATCCGGATTACGAAAGAGTTATTCCTGTTAAGAACGATAAGGACTTCATTGTTGATAGAGAGCAGCTCATCAAAACATTGCAGAGAGTCGCTATTCTTTCTTCTGACAAAGTCAAAAATGTCCGTTGGACTCTTTCCGAGAATCGTCTGGTGCTGGCTACCACCAATGCCGACATGGAGCAAGCGATTGACGAAGTGGAAATTGAATACAAAGGAGAGCCTCTGGAAATTATCTTCAATATTTCTTATCTCCTTGACATGCTGGCAGTGGTTAAGACAGACAAGATCAGATTCTCTCTCAGCGGACCTCTGAGCTCAGGACTGGTCCGTGTTCCTGACAGCGACAGCTTCAAGTTTGTTGTGATGCCTGTCAGGATCTAATGCAGTAAAAGATATATTTATTAAGTAGGTAAAGTGGTAATGAGCGACGTAGAAAAAACAAACTCAGCCGAGGACTATGGAAGTGATTCCATTCTTGTTTTGGAGGGCTTAGAGGCTGTTAGAAAAAGACCGGGGATGTATATTGGCGACACTTCTGACGGCACCGGTCTGCACCACCTGGTATTTGAGGTTGTGGACAACTCCATTGACGAAGCCTTGGCAGGTTTTGCTGATTCCGTCAACGTGACAATTAATTCTGACAATTCTATTTCTGTTGTCGACAACGGCCGCGGCATTCCAACGGATGTCAAGCTAGATGACAAGCATGAACCGAAACGCAGTGCAGCTGAAATTGCTTTAACAGAACTTCATGCGGGCGGGAAATTTAATCAGAACAGCTATAAGGTTTCTGGCGGTTTGCACGGCGTAGGCGTATCTTGCGTCAACGCACTATCAACCTGGCTTCGATTAGTTGTCCGCAGAGATGGGAAAGAACGCTATTTGGACTTCAAACAGGGTGTTCTTCAAGATAGACTGATTGAAAAAGTCCAGACAGCCAACGGCGAAGTTGAAGTTTCACCGATGCGCACAAGCGGTGACACTGAAAGAAGAGGCACAGAGGTCTGCTTTTTACCAGATGCAGCGATTTTCGGAAAAGTCGAATTTTCTTATGAGACTCTTTCTACCCGCCTTAGAGAGCTCTCTTTCCTAAACAACGGCGTCAAAATCCATCTTGCCGACATGAGAACAGGCAAAGACGAGGTTTTCCAATATGCCGGAGGCGTACAAGGTTTCGTTGAGTTTATTAATCAAGGCAAGACGAAGATTCACGATAATGTCTTCTATATCAATAAATCCATCGAAATTAATCCCGGTGAAGTTATTTCAGTAGAAGTCTCCATGCAATGGACAGACAGCTATTCTGAGAACTTCCTGGCCTACACCAACAACATTCCTCAGAAGGACGGCGGTACTCACGTTAATGGTTTAAGAAGCGCAATGACCAGCGTTTTGAAGAACTACATCAACGAGATGAACCCAAACAAAAAAGAGAAAGACAAGATCGAGCTGTCCGGTGAAGACACCAGAGAAGGCTTGACCTGTGTTCTCTCAGTGAAGATGCCTGAACCAAAATTCAGCTCTCAGACAAAAGACAAGTTAGTTTCTTCTGAAGCAAGGCCGGCCGTAGAACAGATCGTTAGAGCAGGTTTGGAAAGTTTCCTTCAAGAAAATCCAAAAGATGCCAAAATTATCTGTCAGAAGATTATTGATGCAGGCCGTGCCCGTGACGCTGCACGAAAGGCCAGAGAAAACACGCGCCGCAAAGGTCTGCTCAATACTGCCGGATTGCCGGGCAAATTAGCTGATTGCTCTGAACGAGACCGTGCTCTTTGCGAAGTATTCCTGGTGGAGGGAGACTCTGCTGGCGGATCAGCTAAGCAGGGACGAGACAGAAGATTCCAAGCTATTCTCCCGCTGCGGGGAAAAGTTTTAAACGTCGAAAAAGCCCGCTTAGAAAAGTTACTGAGCAGCGAACAGATTACGACGTTAATCACCGCCCTCGGGACAGGCATCGGTGAAGACTTCAATATCAACAACCTACGCTACAACCGCGTCATTATCATGACTGATGCGGATGTTGACGGTGCACACATTCGAACTCTTCTTTTGACATTGTTCTACAGGCAAGTTCCTCAGCTTATCGAACAAGGCCATATCTTTATTGCTCAGCCGCCGCTTTATAAAGTGACTCTTCCTCCGAGCAAGCTTAACGGGGTTGAAATTCCCAAAGGAGCCGATGAAGATGAAAACAGCGAAGACGGCGATAATGGAGTTGTGACCAAGAAAGACAAGGGAAGAGATGTCAAAATTTATCTTCAGGATGATGTTCAATTAAACACCTTCCTGGTCAATCTCGGCATTAAGAATTCCGTTCTCTACGTTTCTGAAGAGGCAAGAGCTTCAAATCAGCCTATTGAGGGAGAGGAACTCAAAAAACTGTTTCTAGAGTACAGTGAAGCTCAAACGGTTATTAGTCATTTTTCAAGATTTATTGACCCCACTGCTCTCGAAGCAATAGCTGCAGGAGCCTCTATTGAGTTTTCCGACGATGCCAAAATCAATGAATCCGTCTCCGCTTTAAGACAACGCATCTTTGACCCAGCGGTTTCGATTTCTGTGCAAAAAGATTCTGAAGGTACACCTTATATTCTTATTCAAAGGAAGAGCTTCAATAAAACTATTGAAACTAAGATTCTTCCGTCCTTTGTTACTACAGATGACTTTAGAAAACTTGAAGAAGCCGGCAAGGTATTCGGAACCCTGCTCAAGCCCGGTGCCTGCGTTGTCAGCAAAAAAGGCAACAAAGACAATGTTCAGCTCGTTCAGAACTTCAGCCAGGCATTAACGAAAGTTTTGGAAGAAGGACGCTCTAACCTGAAGGGTATGTCTCGATTCAAAGGGCTGGGAGAAATGAACAAGGAAGAATTAGCAGAAACGACTTTGATGCCGGGACACAGAAAACTTCTTAAAGTCGAAATTTCTGATGCAATTCTCGCTGATCAGACTTTTACGAAACTGATGGGTGACGAAGTCGAGCCAAGAAGAAAATTCATTGAAGAAAATGCGCTTCTTGCCGGAAATATCGATACCTAGTCTTTCTATTTCTTATCTGAACCCGCTGCCAGTCAGCGGGTTTTCTTTGGACAACGGCCTTACAGTCATTTGGAGGTTTAAAAATATTTCTTTTTGCAGAAAATATTTAAAGGCTGCTCACAATTGTTTCGAGCAGCCATTCTCTACTAAACTGTAAGGACTACTTTTCTATCTTAACGGTGTCCATAGCAATCACAGGTTCTCCTTCAATCTTCGTCCAGAGATACAACTGAGTATTCACTCCTGGAACGGTTTGTGCCACTGCAGCCTTAACAGGGAAAGAAAGAACTGCATCTTTGCGGCCGTCGCCGTCAATATCCTTGAACTCGATTGAAGCAGGAGCAGCCACAAGAGAGTTGCGTCCTAAATTCGCATCCGGATAAGCATCACCGAAGAAAGTTTGTTTCAGATCAATCTTCTCAGCATTTAAATCTTTGGAAGAGAAGAGCGTTACAGAAACATTACCTTTGTCTGCGGCAGAGAGTTTATCTGTACCAATCGAAATTGTTGCTTTGTAGTTTTGTGCTACTTCGGATGCAGTTGCTCCCAGTGCCTTGTCAAAGCTTTCAACATTGAATTGATGCATGTGGTTAACTGTTTTTTCTTTGCTGACCGTGGAGAGCTGAGTGGCTCTTACATAGGCGACCGCAAAGTCTTGCTCAGCCTGGGCCTCAAAAGATCTTTGCTTATCAGCAAACTTTCTAAATGCCAAGTTATCCCAATCCAAGAAATTCTGATGATTAATGAATGTAAATACCGTTCTGTCAGGAGAGTAGTCAAAATCATTAGGAACACTTCTAAACTGCGCCTGGGTTGCCTGAGCCGGAGTCAAATAAGACTGAATCTGTGCCGGCTTACCGAGCATAAACTGCGGATAAGAGAACTGAGAGTCAGGACGGCCGGAAGTTCTCCAGCTATAAGCAATAAGCGGATTCTTGGTCAATACATAGACTGCGCTGTCAAAAGTTCCAGTATTTGAAGTTTCATTGAATGCTTCATGCTTCCAGCCGGATTTGTTGGTATACCAAGGATTATTTTGCCTCAAGAGTCCACGCACGTCAGCTACACTCATCTTTCTCGAAGGCTTAATAGACATGGACTCAGAATAATCGTAAGGCTGCACCATATCTTTACCAGTCAACCGATAGAGAACAGCTCGTACACGCTCTGTATTTGCTGGTTTATTGATTCTTTCGCGAAGCTGATAGGCATCTCGGAAATTGAAATCTGAGAAATCACCTGCTTTTGCTGGTTTATAGGTGCCTTTCTCGATAGCGTGCTGAACTAAATCAGGAGAGGCAATGACGTTTTCTTTGTCATTCAGATTGACTTTACCGAGAGAGAAAGCGTTGCTCATCACAGTCATTTCGTTGTCGCCTACGCGTCTAGCTAAGTAACGGCCGCCTTTGAGCAGAGCCACTTGCCAAGCTTCTTTTGAATCTGCAATCGTATAGGTTCTTCCTTGATGACGATAACCGTACTTAGTGACCAGGTCGATAGCGATCTTTACACCGTCCCGAGCAGATGTTGCACGTTCTGCAATCAGTCGGCGAATTCCATATCCAACGCCTCCGTCTTTGACTTTTTCATCTTTTTCTATAGTCAGATTGCAATTATTTGAAGTAACTAGAACGCCGGCCTCATTGTAAAAACCGTCAGAAAAGGCGTAACCGTCCGGATGTAGAGTCTGCTGCCACCAAAAACCAAGAGTTTTTTCAACCTGAGGTATGTGGGCTGAATTTGGTTCATACTGCAATAATTCTCCTGCCTTATGCACCGCCCCCGGAACCCAATACTGATTACTCATTACACGGCCATCGTTATCTTCATTATGGCCAACAATAATATTGCCGTCTGCACTGACATTTTTTCCCACGATAATCGTAAAACACGCGTTAGCAGGACTCATGGCCCCAACAGCAGCGGCAACCAAAACGGCGGATAAAGCAACCCGGAATCTCATAACTTTCTCCTTGGAAGTAGAAACAAAACATCATTTAGAATTGAAGTCATTCTGAGCGCTTCGGTTAATACTACCAAGGCTTTTTTAGCAAACCTGGGTTAACCCTTATGAGTCAAAATTCAACTTCTCAGCTTCAATCTTTGAGGCTAGAGACATGGGATCTAGTGAGCCGTGTTGCTCAATTAGGCTCAATGAATAAAACTGCAGCTGAGACCGGTTCAGACGTTGGAAGAATAAGTTCAAAGATTCGTGCACTGGAAAAGGAGCTCGGATTTGAGATTTTCCGACGCAAGGCTCACAGCGTGGTGTTGACAAACCGAGGAGCAGCCTTACTGGCAGAGATTTCTCCATTGTCAGACCAATTCAAAGAGTGTCTAAACAGATTTTCTTCTTCTCCAAACTCGTTAAAACAGACACTGAAGATAAAAGTTCCAAACGGAACCATTCCTGTCTTTATTCGGTGGCTCAAAATGTTTAGAGAGGAGTTTCCAAGTTTTGACATTGAATTAACGGATAACAAATCGATTGATCTAGGTTCTCAGATGGGCTTTGACGTAGCTGTTTTTTGTAATCTCAATCAAAAGCCGCCTGGACCAGTCCAGAAACTAGGTGACGGCCCAACTTTTTTGGTCGCTTCTCCACAGTATTTAGCAGCTCATGAAAAGATTACTTCTGCGGATGATCTCAGCTCACATTGCTTAATTTCCTGCTTTAATTGGAACACCTCTCTGCGGTGTCTTTATGGGCCGGACGGAACGAGTACGCCGGTCAAAGCAGAGCACTTTTTCTGCGTCGACAATTCGCAAAGTTGTCTTCAAGCTGTCCTAGAAGGTCTTGGTATCGGATGGGGGATACCGTTTATTCTCTGTCAAGAAGCCTTAAAGCGCGGAGAGGTGATTCAATTGTTACATCCGTTGGAAACAGCAGGTCTCTCTTATTATTTATCAGAAGCAAGACAAATTCATCTTTCTTCCGGTGTAACGTTAGGCGAGTGGATCAATCGTCAATGGCAAAAAGAATTTGGACATCTAACACGACTTTCGCCCGCGTTTGCTTTAGATTAAGTAAATTGGCGTTGCCGCAAGAGAACAAAGATCACCTTCATGTCTAAGAATTGAAATCGGACGTAGAGAACTTAATCAAATAAGGTACTCGTATGTCTTCTTAAATATTCTTGGTGCGATTATTTGTATTTTCCGTAAGTTTGGTCAAATAATTGACGCTCTCAACCCGTTCTGTGAAAACCAAAACTTCCATAACTGAGATTCAGACTGAATGATCCTCGGCCGCTTTTTGACGAGCCTTAATGCATGATTTCATATTGTTCGGTTCTGATTGGCAATATAGAAAATTAGCTAGACCGCCGAGAAACCTCCCACCGAAAGTGGGTGTCACAAAACAAAAGAATGAATGATTAATAGAAATTAGTGAACTAAGAATTGATTATAATTCTCATTATCTTTTACGTTACTTTTTTTTTTCAGAAAACCTTTTGCTTCACAAACTTATCAACATTCAAGGAGAATGTCGTGAACTTCAAGATCCTTGCAGCCGCCGCAGCTCTTTTTGTTTCTTCTTTTTCTTTCGCAGCTGCTCCTATTTCAGAATTGAATATTAGTTATGTCAAACCACCGTTTGTTCTCCAATTGTTAGTCATGAAAGACCACAAATTGCTGGAAAAAGAGTTTGAAAAAGACGGTATTAAAGTCAATTGGCACAACATGGGAACGAGTCCGGAAGCAGCACGAGCAATGGGTGCAGGTGCGTTAGATATCGCCGGCAACATGAATACAGCCGCCTTACTGATGATTAACGCAGAAGGTCTGCCCATCAGAGTAGTGACCGGCTTAGCCAGACCTACATCAAATTTTGCAATCGTTTCAAAGCCCGGTACGAACTTATCTGTAAAAGATCTAAAAGGAAAGAAAATAGTTGGTCCGAAAGGTACATTTCTCCATCAGCTTTTAGTTGCTGCCTTAGAAAAGGAAGGAATGACGGAAAAAGATGTTTCTTTCATCAGTATGGGAATTCCTAAAGCGCTCAGTACGATTCTTGCCGGACAAGCAGATGCCGCTTTGGTAGCGAGCAGTGCTCTCATCAAGGCGAATAAAGCGGGCGCTCCGACTATTGTTTCTGCCGAAAACCTAGTTCAGCCGACTCTGGTGATGACCACAACGGAGAAATTCGCAAAAGAACATCCTGACATCGTCGCACGCGTCAACAAGGTTTACAAGGAAGCTCTTGACTGGATGAATAAACATCCCGAACAAACCGCAGAAATGGGTGCTAAAGAACATAACATCTCTTTAGAAAACGCCAAAACTCTTGTCTCCAGAAGCCACTACTTTTCTGCAATGACGCCGCAAGATTTAAAAGATCTGGAAGTCAATAAAAAATTCTTGAAAGACAACAACATGATTAGAAATGAAGTGGATACAAACGACTTGGTCTTGCCAATAGCTTTCAAATAAAAATTTCACTCAGTATTTGTTCGGAGAACCTACATGCAAACAGAAGAAATCAAAGTCACTGAAAATGGAAAAACTATTACAACTCTCACGTTAGAAGACTGTGAGAAATACCACGGTCTTAAGAGATGCGGCGGCTTGGCTTTATGCTTTCGAATGCTGAAAATGGCATTGGATGAACTGGTACCTGCAGGTGAGATAGCTCAGAGAAATCTGATTACGTTCAAAACTGCTTTCCCGGGACCAGGCATCACTGACTCTGCTGAACTAGTAGGAAGGTGTGTCACCAGAAAACGTTTTTTAGTTCTTCCTGCTGAGACTATCAATGCACCAGAATGCATCTTCGGAAAGCTCTACTTTGAAATCGGTTACGGTTCAAAGGTTATGAAAATCACGGTTAATGACGGCGTTATTTCTCCTGAATTTTTGAAAGCGGGAAGAAAGTTCTATACCGGGACTGCTAATGAAGAAGAAACTGAAGTTTGGATTGGCTTCAAAGGCAAGCTCTACGATGCAGTTTTGAACTCAAATCTCAAAGATATTTTGAAGACGGAAACTGTCTCTATTTGAAAAACAAACTTCTGAGCTGCCTTTGAATGATTAGCTATATTGCTATTTGTTATCGGCAGCTTTTAACATAACGTGCGAAATTTCTCTTGCGTGATCTTGGGAACTTAGCAGCCTTACCTCAATTGAGTAGGTCATTGTTGACCTCGTAGGTATTGCTCTAGCATTTCTGTTGTTGCAACATCTCCCGTCGAAATTACGCAACAGCTTCTTGTCCAAAACGTTCCGTGCGCATTTTTTAACCTCTGTAAAAAAATATCTGGCTGCCTTTCTCATTTTTGAGCCGCAGCCAGAAAAAAGTTCTTTTTTGATAATGAAGTAACGTTCAATCGTTACTGATTCGGAGTTTTACGGCCGTCATCAACTTCTACTACATTTTTACCGCTTGTTATCTCAACGTCTGCCCAATATCCCCAGTGGTAAACAGCGTCTGTTTCACTGACTTTACCGTCACCGAACATTAATCGGACAGTGCCGCGATACGGAGTGAATATTCCGAGGCCTAAATAGGCATGAGCCATCCCAAAAACACAAATAAGAATAAAGCATACGACATGGACAACACGGGCCCAAACTATAGTTGAAGCGCTCCATTCAACTGCCCATCTGCCTTCCGGTAAAAATCCGGTGCGAGACCAAAGAATTAGTCCGCTAAGAGCTGCAATTATTACGCTAAAAAGCAATAAACCATCCGCAGCTCTTTGTGCACCTTTGACCTCTCTTTGCGGAGGCATATGAAAGCGTGATGGAAAGAACATGTACGGAACAAAATATAAGCCGTACATGACATCGTCACGATTCCACTTCTGAAAGATATCAACCTTCCAGAATCTTAAAAATCCTTTGAAATCAAAGAATATGACTAGCAAGGGAACTACTATGAGAGGTATAGCAATCAGCCGATGGGTCCATCTCATTGCGATTGTAATGTCTGAGCCCACAGCATTATTCCAACCTTGAATCAACACAAATAGGCCTGTAATAGACAAGAGGATTACAGAAACTGCAGCCGTCCAATGGGTAAGTCTCGCAGTGACTGAATGTCTCTTAATGTATTTTGTGATCATAACTGAGCTCCTTTATTAGAGTCATTCTTCTTGAAACTGTCCAAGTACTGTTCATTGATTTCCTGCTGCTTCTGATAAGCCGCGTTATCTTCAGCAAGCCGTTTTTCGACAAGTTCTTCGGCAAATTTCTTTTGTCTCTCGTTCCATGTCTCTTTGTCTTGTTCCACCGTAAGTTTGTGCTTCTTGTAGCCTAACGTCATGAAGTAAGACAAGGCCAGTCCGGCCACAGTGACGCCTGCGGCAATAGCCGTTGCAGGTTTAGAGACTGTATGGATAAATTTAGTGGCTGCAGAAAGAGAAGGATCTGTCGGCAAACCATAAGCCTCATGGTTATATTTACAGACAGTCAAAATATGCAGGCCCCCCATTTCTTTTTCACCGTACAATTCTGCGTTTTTATATCCTTTACTCTTCGCAAAGTCGACACGGCGATGACCTTCGGCAATCATCTCTTCTCTCGGCCCAAACATCAAAGCTTCCGGCTGACAGGTCTTAACACAGGCAGGCGTGTCACCGTTTTCTAAACGAGTGAAGCATAGGTCACATTTGTCAATCTTTTGAAGTTTTCCATGGTAGCGAGGAACATCAAACGGACAAGCCGGCTGACATAATTCGCATCCGATACAGACTTCGTCATTGAATGTGACGGCTCCGTTTTTCTCGTGTTTTAAAGCTCCGGATGGACAAGCATCAACGCAGCCGGCATCAGTACAGTGAAAACAAGACTTGCGGCCGAAAGCCCACTGCACAGGTCTGTACGGATCATCCGTTTCTTTCTCATTAAAGGTAATGATTAAACGAGTTTCGCCATCTAAATCCAACGGTGATTGGTAACTACCCGGGAAAGGATAGGCATTAAAGCCGAGAGGCGAGAACAGATCATTCCATTGTTTACAAGCTATCTGGCATCCTTTACACGCCGTGCAGCGAGTGGAGTCAAATAACATGGCCATTTTTCTTCCAGTATATTCCGACATGTTTAACTCCTTTTAGGCAACTTTTTCAATATTGACGAGGAAGGCTTTGTATTCCGGAATAAAGCTGTTTCCATCACCAACATTCGGTGTTAGATCGTTCATCGTGTCTCCCGTGGAATAACACGATTGCCAACTCCAGTGCCTAATTAAGCCAATGACATGGGTCTTTTTACCGTTGATCATCAATGGTTTAAATCGGACAGTGACCATTGCGAAAGCTTGAACAGAAGCACGACGATTAAAAATTCTGACAACGTCGCCATTGTTTATTCCTTTTTCTTCAGCAAGCTCTTTAGATATTTCGATGAACGGACGAGGCATAATCTGTACCAGCCACGGCTGATTACGAGTTTGGACGCCGGACTGCCAGTGCTCAGCCATTGCATATGTTGTTGCCACAATCGGGAATTCTTCGGGACTGCCTCGATTTACTCCAGGCAGCTCGGTAAACTGGATCATCGGATCATTTTGGTGACCGTTGAAAACGTTCTTAGTCGGCGATTCGAATGGCTCATAGGCTTCCGAGAAAGGCCCGTCAACCATTTGCTGAGCAAATAGTCTTGAACAACCTTCCCACGTCATATCAAAGGCTTTATTGTTAGGAGGGACCGGAACCACCGTACCGTTTGGAAGTCTTTCAGAAGCAGAGAAATCAGGAACATCATTGCATATCCATTTATTGCCGTTCCATTCGACAAGAGTCTTGTCAGAATTCCATGGTTTGCCCTGCATATTGCAGCTGGCCCGGTTATATAAAATTCTGCGGTTTGCAGGCCAAGAGAAACACCAGCCTGAATAAAGAGCCAGACCAGTCGGATCGGCCATCGAACGTCTTGTACAAGGCTGATGCATCGGTTCCCACTTGTGAGGATCGTTATTGTAGTAACCTGAATAAATCCAAAGTCCGCAAGCAGTGGATCCATCAGCCTTCAAATCATCAAAGCTGTTAATAAGTTTACCGGTTCTACAGTTATAACCGTTTAATGCATGAGCTGCCGCTAATACATCCAACTTTCCGTCTGGGTTTCTGTAGTTCCAATTAACCTTTGTGACTTGTTCAGGACACGGACCTCCCTCTTTCTTGTACAGGTGCTGCAATCTCAAGAAGAGCAAAGATAGAATTTCAAAGTCGCTCTTAGCGTCTCCCATTGGCTCCACTGCTTTTTGACGCCATTGAATCCAACGGCCGGAGTTAGTAATTGAGCCTTCTTTCTCGAATATCATGGCCGCTGGGAGCATATACACGGTAGTGTTAATTTTCGCGGGATCCATCCCGGGTGCTTTCCAGAAAGTAGCTGTTTCTGTCGGGAACCAATCCACAACGATTAACCAATCCAAATTGCGCATTGCCTCCCGTGCAAATTTAGCGTTTGGCGTGGAAGTTGCCGGGTTGCTTGCCATCACAATATAGCCTTTGCACTGATTTTGATTCATGTAGTGGAAGCTCGGCATTGTGGAGTCGTTATGCGCCAAAGTACGCTTCGGCCACAAGTCATAACAGTAGTCGTTATCTACAGTTGCATTATCTCCGTACCACTCTTTGAGCATTGAAACCAATAACTTAGGCTTATTCATATAGAAACCGCTTCCAGGTGTTTCTGCATTTAAGTAAGCTGTGAGAGTGGGATGCTGTTCCGCTATCGGCCATGCTAAATAGCCCGGCGTACTGTCCATACCAATGCCCATATCAGTAGAACCTTGAACGTTAGATTCTCCTCTTAAGGCATTAATGCCGCCGCCGGCCACACCTATATTGCCTAACAACAATTGGATCATGCACATGCTTCTGCAATTCTGAGAACCATAGTGATGCTGAGCTTGTCCTAAGGCATAAATGATGCTGCCGCTCTTTCCCGGCGCTCCTGTGGAAGCAAATGTTTCATAGACTTTTTCCAAAACATTTTTCTCAATACCGGTAACTTGAGAAACTTTATCGATGGTGTAGCGAGAATAGTGCTTAGCCATTAAGTTAAGAACGCAGTTCGGATCCTGGAGAGTCGGATCTTTTTTAGGTATTAACTCGTCCGGAGGCATGAACTTCGGGACGCCCGGATTATTTACCCACTGGCCTTCTTGTCCGTGAGCTTCCTCCCAGCTTAACTTTTTCTCAAGCTGGTATTTCCAGGTCCTGGAGTCGTAATTGTTTGCTTGAGGATCCCAACCGGAGAAAAAGCCAGTTTCAGGATCAAAACCAAAGGCAGGATCGATTAAATAAGAAGCATTTGTGTAATTTAAAACGTACTCTTTTTGATACAGGCCGTTAGAGAGGATGTAGTGCATCAAACCGCCGAAGAAAGCAATATCAGTCCCCGGACGAATATGTGCATAAATATCGGCTTGAGATGCAGTACGCGTAAATCTTGGGTCAACTACAATCCATTTTGCACCTTTGTCAGTTCCGCGATGAATCCAACGGGAAGAAAGCGGATGGTTTTCGCAGTTGTTTGAGCCGATTGTCATATAGACATCAGAGTTCTTAAAGTCGCACCAATTGTTAGTCATGGCTCCGCGTCCAAATGACGGAGACAGACCTGACACTGTTGAAGATTCGCAGACACGAGCCTGATTATCAATTTCGACTAAACCGAGGGAGCGGCAGAACTTATTAAAAGCAAAGCATTCTTCATTATTGACTTTGCCGCATCCGAAGGCTGCAATACCTTGAGTTCGATTAACAGTGACGCCGTTTTCAGTTGCTGTAAAGGTTTCGTCACGTGTTTTCTTGATAGCACGAGCCATTTCATTAATAGCATTGCTCCAAGAGATCGGCTCCCATTCAGATTTGCCCGGGCGGCGAACCAATGGCTGTGTCAAACGATACGGATGTGGAACTAATTTGTCGTCTTTATCGATGATGTCGCAAAGACCAATTAGAGAAGATCCCTTTGCACAAAGACCTCCCAAATTGATCGGGTTGTCCGGATCTCCTTCAACATTAATAATTTTTCCGTTGCGGGTAGAAGTAATAACTCCACACCCTCCAGCACAGAAGCAGCAAATTCCGACATTTTCTCTGGTTTCTTCAAGTTTCCAGGGGAGTTTTTGCGTAGGAAGAAAACGTTCGGCCGCTAAGGAAGCACCAGCTCCGCTCATCAGGCCTAGCGCACAGGACGATTTCAAGAAAAGCCTGCGGGTAGTACTTAAATTTTGTAAAGACATTTTATGCCTCAGGGGTATTAAAAATTTTCAAGGCCAGCTCTGAAAGGGCAGTCTAGGCTTGAGGGGGTTATATATATTTTCAAGAGGCACCAGATCGAGCTACCCATATTTAGGTAATAGCGCATTTTAGGAAGGAGTGATTCCACGAACAAAATAATCGATATCTACGAGAAAATGGCCTTGTCACTAATGGCTCTTCGCTATTTTTTTTCCGACATCAAAAAATAATTCCATATCTACTTATAGGTATGCTTGGTCGAAACTACCAATAATCAGTGAAATCAGACCAAGAAAAGCGGAGTGGGAATTGCAAGCTGTACCATTCAGCTATATCTCTGGTCTACCAGGAGGCGCAAAAAAGAAATCCAGGTTTTTACAGAAAATGTCTGTAGATAGAAAGATTTCGAATATTTCTATCTGAAGATAAAAAGACAACCTCCGGACAATCGATTGTCTCCTTGAGAGGCGATGAAAAAAGCATCGCTGTTCTCAAATCTGTCGTATGGAAGGTCATTAGATTTTTTCACAAATCCGGGAACCGTCACCAAAAAGGCATTTATTTGAAAATTAAGAATATTTTTAGTTTTAAACAAGAAGCTGCGGTACTTCAATACTATCTTTAAATATATTTATATAGATATTAGGTATAGAAGCGACACTTTCATTTGTGAATAACTTAATAGAAACTTTTAAATTCAAACAGTTAGTTGAAATACAACCGTGAATAAATCAATGGTTTGTCTGTAGAAATCCTGTGAATAAATTTGGTTTGTTTTCTCATCAGCATTTGTTCACATGTTGATGAATTTCTTTTCACACAGCTATCCACAAGTTTCTGTGGTTCTTTCGTATTTTTCAATTGAGACCAAGATGAAATTCTTGAAGAAAAAGTTTCTTCAGACTCTTAAGACGTTGTATTCAGAGAATGACGGTAGATACTCACAATTTTTCCGACGACTTCTCTTTCCTCTTTATATATATTATTTATTAATTAGATATAGAAGCAAACGGAAAATCCGTGAACAACTACAGAAAATACAAATAAAACAAGAGGATGTATTTAAAAAACCTTGTGGATAGCAGTACCTTTTGCTTGTATATAAATTGTGGATAACTTTCAGGCAACATAGTTTTCCACAAAAATCAAAAATTACTCAAATGTTTTTCACAATCTACTGACAACAAAGGCTCGTCTGATTTCCTAAATCGGTTCTCTTTCAGTTCTAATAATTGAAACCAGTTAATCCAAAATCGAAATAATCAGGTAAAGTTAGCTAGCGTCAAGTTAATAAAATATGTTCCACTCAAAAAGGCATTTGAATGAAAAAACTTTTGGTATTGACATGCTTGAGCTCTTCATTGGTTCTTTGTGGTTGTGCTCCAATTCTCATAGGATCGGCCGCCGTTGGAGGCACCGCGGTAGCTGTCGATAGACGTACCGTCGGAGATGTAACTAATGACGGGGTGATTGAAACCAAAGCAAGCGTACAGTTAGCTCGTGCTAACTTTTCTTCCAGTCACATTACTGTTACCGCCTATGAAGGAAGAGTTTTGCTGACAGGTGAAGTCGGTTCTGAAGATGACAAAGAAAAGGCTGGTGAGATTGTCAAATCCATAAACGGTGTTACAACAGTCTTCAATGAACTGGCTGTCATGAATAATGTACCGTTTACTACCAGAATGAACGATTCTTTAACAGCCAGCAAGGTCAGAGCCGCTCTCCTTGATAACAAGGATGTCACTTTGACTTCTCTTAAAGTGACTGTTGATCGCGGTATTGCGTATTTAATGGGAACTGTTACCAAGCAAGAGGCTGACATCATCACTGCTATCACAGCGAAGGTTCCGGGAGTAGTAAAGGTTGTAACTCTGATGGAAATTATTTCTCCGGAAGAATTAGCTAAGAGAAAACTAAATCTCCAGTCTTCCTCACCCGCCTCTCCAGTGACGGAAACTGTGGAAGTTCAGAGCGGCGCAGAAACAATTCCTATAAAATAAATTACAATATTGATAATAATTCTCATTTAAAATAATAAAGTTTTTTTGAGGATTCCAAGTGAGTAAAAACGCTTTTAATTTGCTAATCGTTCCGACGGTTATTTTGATCGTTTGGGCTTTTTTGGCACATTTAGGTGTTTTTAACTCCTTCTTGCTGCCGCCGCCTGAGAAGGTTTTAGAGAGTTTCGGAGAGCTTGTTAAAGACGGAACTCTCGGAACTCATATCTTGGCTAGTTCAATGAGATCCTTAGGAGGATTTTTTATTGCTGCCTTAATAGCTCTTCCTACGGCCTATATCTGTTATTACTCTGCGACAACCGAGAGCAGATTAAAACTGGTGATGGAAGCTTTAAGATTTATTCCTCCTCTCTCTTTGGTTCCTTTGCTGATTCTTTGGCTTGGCATCGGAGAGGCTTCGAAAGTAGCAATTGTGATTCTTGCAAGTTTTTTTCCTATTTATTTCAATGCATTGTCTGGGTTCAGACAAATAGACAAGAACTTCACGGAATTAGCAACAGTCCTAAGACTTAATAAAAAAGAGAAATTTTTCCACGTTGAGCTCCCAGGATCTCTTCCGAGTGTCCTTACCGGACTTCGTTTGGGATTCGGTTATTCTTGGAGAGCATTAGTTGGGGCAGAGCTGATTGCTGCGTCCTCAGGGCTTGGATATCTCATTGGAGATGCCAGCGAAATGTCTCAAACCGACAAAGTATTCGTGGGCATCTTTAGTATCGCAATACTCGGCATTCTAGGGGATCAGCTTTTTGTGTGGATCACCAATAAATTTTCTCCTTGGATGAAAAAATAATGGCCTCAGGAATCAAAATTGCAAACTTGAGGAAGAGTTTTAACTCTGCCAAAGGCATTGTTACTCCTATTGATAATTTCTCTTTAGATATTACGGCCAATGAATTAACCACCGTTATTGGAAAGAGCGGATGCGGCAAGACAACACTCTTAAAGCTTATCAGCGGAATCGAACCAGCTGATGAAGGAAGTATTGTCTTCTATGACAAGGACGGCCAAGAAATTAAAGAGCCGAGAATCTCTTATGTATTTCAAGAAGCACGTCTGCTGCCGTGGAAGACAGTCGGACAGAATTTAGAGCTGCCGATACGTCATGAGGATGAAGCTGCTAAGAAAAAACTAATTAAAGAAGCTCTTGAATTGGTTTGTTTAGGCGACATCCAGGACTTATACCCGAGCGAACTTTCCGGCGGCATGGCCCAGCGTGTTGGTCTAGCCCGAGGAGTCATTTCTAAACCCGATATTCTTTTGCTCGACGAGCCCTTCAGCGCTTTGGACTTTATGACTAGAACCAAACTTCAGTCTGATTTCTCAAGACTTCAGAAAGAGCTTTCTATGACCATGCTGATGATTACGCATGACATTAATGAGGCTGCATTTCTGAGTCATCGGGTCATCTATCTGAATAATGGCAAAGCGGAAAAAGATTTAAGAATTGATGTTGAAACACCGCGAGAAATAGGGGATCCGCGCCTGTTGAATTATCAAAATTACCTTTTACATTCTGTATTTAAATAAGGATTATTCACAATGAAATTGAAATTAGCTCTGTCTGCTTTAGTGCTCTCTATGGCTGCTGCAAGCGTTTTTGCAGCTCCTAAAGAAATCAACATTGCTTACGTTAAAGCTCCGTTTAACCTTCAGAACATGGTAATGAAGCATAACAATATGCTTGAAAACGAGTTCAAGAAGGACGGCATCAAAGTTAACTGGCATGATATTACTTCCGGAGCAAAACAGACCCAAGCTATGGCTGCCGGTTCTTTGGACGTAAGTGCCACGATGAATACAGCCTCTTTATTGATGGCTAACGCTGCAGGAAACCCTGTTGTTGTCGCAACCGGTGTTGCCCATCCGACAAAAGTATTCGCTATCGTCGGTAAACCGGGTCCTCAGATGACTGTTAAAGATTTAAAAGGCAAGACAGTAGTCGGTCCGAAAGGAACTGTTCTTCACCAAACCTTGATTGCTGCTTTAACTAAGAACGGCGTGGATCCGAAGGATGTCAATTTCATCTCTATGGATATTCCAAAAGGCATGACAGCTATGATGGCAGGTAAAGTCGATGCTGCCTTGTTGGCTGCAGGCGGTGTTATCAAAGCCAATGCGGGCGGTGCCAAGACAATCGCTACAGCTGAAGGCTACACAGAACCTAACCTTGTTATGACAGCTTCCAAGAAGTTTGCCGACGAGAATCCTGAAATTTTGAAGAGAATCGTCAAGGTTAATAGAGAAGCCTTGGACTGGATTAATGCTCATCCGAAAGAAGCCTTAGAAATCGGCGCAAAAGAGCACGGTATTTCTTTGAAAGATGCTGAAACTCTCAAAAATTGGAGCAACTACTACAATACTTTGACTGATGCAGATATCAAAGGTTTAGAAGCTGATCAGAAGTTCCTTAAGGATAACGGGATGATGGAAAAGACCGTTAATGTTAAAGAACTCGTTTTACCAATGGCAATGCAGAAATGATTGACACCGAAGTTGTTAAGGTCATAGAAAAAGGAGTGGAGTTAAATATTCCATTCCATGCTTGCGTTCTATACCACGGAAAGGATAGTATCGGCGGTTTGTCTTTAGGCTATCGCTTGATGTACTGGGCTCTGAACTATCTTGCTGAAGACGGTGAGATCCCGAAGCGCGAAGATATCAGTTTCAAAACAGCTTTCCCCGGTCCAGGACTTAGAGATGCCGTAGAAATGATTTCCAGGGTTGTAACTTACGGCCGTTATGAAGTCCTAAAAGAGGCTCCTTCATGCGCTCCTGAGGGCGTTTACGGCCGTATGTACTTTGAAATCAGTTTAAGAGACAAAACTGTTAAGGTTGCTCTTAAGCCAGGTGTTATTGGAGAGGATTTTATTCAGACAGGAAGAAGTTTCAAAAAAGAAAATTTGACTCCTGAGGGACTTCAGCATTGGGAAGACCTAAAAAAGAATCTTTCTGAAAAAGTTTGGTCAGTTAAAGACTTGTCAGACGTCCTTAACATTATCGATTAAGCGATTGAATTCGGATGCTTGCTCCGCAGCACCGTAACTCGATCTGATTAATACGCCGCTTGCACAGCTGCTAAAACCTAGTTCTTTAGCAGTCTGTGCATATTTTTTAAATATGTCCGGATGAACGTAACGCTGAACAGGGTAGTGGTATTTACTCGGAGCGAGGTATTGACCTATTGTTACCATCTGAACGTTATGAGCTCTGAGATCCTTAAGAACCTGGACTATTTCTTCGTCAGTTTCCCCAAGTCCAACCATCAACCCGCTTTTAGTCGGACAGTCCGGGTAAATCTCCGACCATTTTTTTAGGAGGTTTAATGAGTGTTCGTAATTGCCTCCAGGTTTAACCTCTCGGTATAACCGTGGAATTGTTTCTATATTGTGATTGAATATGTCGGGCTTAATCTCTGAAAGCACTTCTAGAGCTCTATCCAATCTTCCGCGGAAATCCGGTACTAAGATTTCAACCTTAGCGTCAGTTTCCTGTTGAATTTTTTTGACGCAGTGAACAAAGTGGGCTGCTCCGCCGTCTTTAAGATCGTCACGGTCAACACTTGTCAATACAGCAAACTTAATATTCAAGCGTTTAATGCTTTCAACGATATTGTCTGCTTCGAGAGGATCGGGAGAAAGAGGTTTGCCGTGGGCGACATCACAGAAGGGGCACCTTCGGGTACAAATTTGTCCCAAAATTAAAAAAGTGGCTCTCTGTTTTGCAAAACATTCATTAAGGTTAGGACAGTTTGCTTCTTGGCAAACGGTATGCATGCCATTACCAGCCAAGAGTTCCCGGACTTGTTTGACTTTGAGGGCCTGGGCTGGTATTCGGACCTTCAGCCAAGAAGGCTTGGGAAGTCTAACTTCCGTAAGACGATAGACTTCGTGCTGTTTAATTTTTTTTGTGGTTCTTTGTTCTTGGAGAATAGGGTCCGGCATTGGTATTTTTCTTTAAAAAGGAAGAGCAAAAATAGTGCTGGGCGATAGACTGCCAAGAGGCCAATTCAAATAAAACACTCCGATACCTGCGATTGCAAGAAGTAAAGCAAACAGAACTTCTAACTTAATCGTTTTAAGCATTAAGAAGGTAATGTCAGCCTGCTGAGTTTTCTTCAGAATAGAAGGCAAGAAACTGGCCCTTGGAAGAGCCAGCAAGACAAACAAGAACGGCCAATACGAATGGTTAGCGATACTTAACCAGCCGACGATGATGAAAGGAATATAAATCATACAGGAGTACAAAAAGACTCCAACTTTCTTGCCAATTACTGCAGGAAGAGTTTTACGGCCGACAGAAAGGTCGTGTTCAATATCGCGGTAATTATTGATAAAAAGTACAGCAGCTCCGATCAAACCTAAGGCAGTTCCGGGGATAAGAACCAAAATATTGAAGCTCAAGGTTTGCAGCCAGAAGGTTCCGCCTACTGCAAATAATCCGTAGAACAGGAAAACTAAGAATTCTCCGAAAGGGGTATAAGCAATGGGCTTAGGGCCTCCCATATAGCAGTAGCCGCACAGAATAGACAAGAAAGCGATTAAGGCAATTATCCAGCCGCCAATGACAATGAGCGCAATGCCGAAAAAACAGCATAAAACAATCATCGTGCCAATCATTTTTTTAGCAGCGTCCATCGAAATCCATCCTTCTGTCGTTGCTCTTGGGATGCCGACTCTATCGGAGCGTTCTGCCTTTCGGACGTTATAGGCATAGTCATTGACCATGTTGGACATGGCCTGAATCGACATTGCACCAAGCAATGTCAGCAGAAACACCCAAAAGTTAAACTTGCCGTTAAAAGCCAGGGCCAGACCCGTACCTACTAAAACAGGAGCGGCGGCGATCCAGAGAGTTTTTGGACGGACGAAGGCAAGCCACGCTTCGACGGAATGTGGTTTAATGTTGTTTTTCAATCAAATACTCCCTTAAATTTTTTTCGAGAATTTTAATTATTTCTATTTTTGTACAGGCTGAGTTTAACGATTTAATGTTGACTGTTTTTAATCCTTTGTATCCGCAAGGATTGATTCTTTCGAAGAAAGAGAGATCCGCATCGAAGTTTAAAGAAAGACCGTGATAAGAGCAGTCGTTAGAGATACGGATGCCGATGGAGCAGATTTTTTGGGCTCCGTGAAATTGTCCTGCAAAATCGGCTCCCTGCACATACACCCCCGGTGCGCCGGGAACTAAAAATCCATCAATATCGATTTCTTTTAGCGCTGCGATGACAGAATTTTCTAAAGCAGCCAGATAAGCTTTTGGGAGAAGACCTCTTTTCCGTAAATGAATAAGAGGATAAACGACTATTTGTCCCGGGCCATGATAGGTTACTTCTCCTCCTCTATCTGTAAAAATCACCGGAACTTCCTGAGGATTTAAAAGATGGTTAGGATTTCCTTGTCTACCTACAGTAAAGATCGAGGGGTGCTCACAAAACCAAATTTCGTCCAAATCGGAAGCCCGATCTTGGACGAAATTCTTCATTTTTTGCCAGGTCTCTAGATAATCAACAAGACCTAAATGTCGGAATGTAAGCTGATCCAAAGTTACAAAACAAATTTCGTATATTCATGATCAACTAACGCTTTGTATAAGTTGTCGAGCATTTCCTGAGAAGTTGCTCTGACTACTACGCCCAAAGAGAGATAGTTGCCCTTAGCGGATTCTTTCACATTTGCTTCTGCCGGGTTGAAATCCGGATCATATTTTTTAATAACTTCAATTAATTTATCTGCATAATCATCAGCCTTGACGCCGACAATCTTAAGCGGGAAATCACATGGGAATTGAAGGAGGGGAGCCGGAAGCTCTTCTTGTTGTTCTTGTTGTTTTACATCATCAGACATTGTTAACTCCTCAATCTATTATTGAATTTAACTTATCAAGTACCTTTTGCTTGAAGCTGGGATACACATTTTCATTTGCCGTCAAGGGTACATTTTTAAGTGTTTGACCGTTAAATACAATCTTTAGAGTTCCAATTTGAGAACCTGAAATAATTGGCAACTTAATAGGATCGTCTCTCTCTATCAGGAGCTCAACTTTATTGTGTTTACGCTGCTGCAGATCGTTTTTCTTCAGAGAAATAAAAATATCTTCAGGGGCAATCATTACCAGCTGTTTTTTTTCGCTTCCTTTAAGATCTACCGTAGAAATAATTTTCCCTTTCGGAATAATTTTAAAAGTCTCAAAGTTATTCGCTGCTTCGGACAACATTTTGGAAGAGTGTTGAATCAATTCTCCGGTCGGCAGAGGAGGTTCAGTGTTGAGGAGCAAGGAACCATGTTCTTTTTTAGAACTCTTTTTGTTTGGATGATCGACTCTGGCTAATGACAAGATAGCTTTTTGATCTTTATCGATCAGCATAATGATTTCAGTTTTTGGGCTTCTGCTGGCTTTTAGCTGAGACGGGTAATTGGTTCCACCGATACAGAACTGATCTTTGAAAGGGTTAATTCCCATTTTTTCAAATTCCGCAAAAACCATACTTAAAGCTTCTATTAAATCATCGGCTGAACATGTAATTTCTGAGGAATTGAGATTAAAAGAACCGTTATTACTGATTTTTATATTGCCGTCTCGATAGTGTTCAGCTAGAAGCTTATGTAAAGTTAATCGGGCATCTGGCGACTTCAAAAACAGCAACGCAGTCACTAATTCCTTCACTTTAATTTTTTTTGCCGGATCCAGACGTAACGCTACACTTTTAGTTGGCGAACTACTGATTTCCACTTCCTGTAAAGCATCTAATTTGTCTTGGCGTATGAGCTGAACCAAACCATAAGCTGATAGAAGATCCGAGAGAAGTTCCGTGTCTTTAATTTCCAACTTGGATAAATTTGCATGCAAGGAGTTTCCGCTCAGCAGATCAAATGAAATAAATAAAGGCTCAGAGACCTCGGATTTCGTTGCTTGTTCGACAGATTGGGATTTATTTTGTGCGGATGCCCATGAAGGTGTAAAGCCGCAACCAACGGCCGCAGTCAGCGTAAATATAGTGAGGAATTTAGATGGGGTCATAATGATTAATCCAAGTAATAGCCCGCTTTATTGTGGTCTGCAACAGAGGTATTTGTTTTGAGAAGAAGTGATCAGTATTAGGAATGACATTGACAGCTTGACCAAAACGGCTTGCCCAGAGCAATGCATCTTTTAAAGGAATGATTTCGTCGTTTTCACCGTGGATCAAGGCTGTAGGAACCGGCGGTAAATCAAATTTCCACTTTTCGGCTGCAGTGCCGAGCAAAAGAAAAAGCAGCTTTACAGCTCACATAAGTTCCAAAAGAAAATCCTGAGAAACAAATTTTTGGTTCATTAGGAAAGAGTGCCCGAATTTCAGGCAATGACAAGAAGTATTTGACAAGTGTTAAAAGATCTTCGGTTTCTCCCCTTCCGTTGTCATAAGTCCCTTGGCTTTTACCAACTCCTCGAAAGTTATGGCGTATGGTGATCCAATTTTCTTGGAGGAAAGTTTTATTTAGTGTGTGGATGACTTTATTATTCATGTTTCCACCGAAGAGAGGATGAGGATGAGAAAGAAAAGCTACTCCATTAGGAGAGGCCTCAGGGATAGAAAGTCTGGTTTCCAGATTACCGACTGAGCCGCAAACGGTTAGTTCTATTTCTTTTTCAGGCATATCGATCTCGATGGATTAAGATCCCCCCATTTTACATAAGCCAGGAATAGCGGATAAATTAGAAATTCCGCTGAAATGTTTAGTTCCAAAAATGTTTGATTACCTTTCAACCCGAACTATCTCGCAAAACCTTTCTAAGCAAGGCGTGAAATTTGAGTTTCTCCCGGAGATTGATTCAACCAATGACTATCTCAAGAGAAAAGTTCTAGCCGGCGAAGTTTTTGGTCCGCTTGCTACTGTCGCTGAGAAACAGGTTAAAGGAAAGGGGACAAAGGGGCGTCTTTGGATGGATGATTCGGAAAGCTGTTTAAAGTTTTCGATGGTTACCGAATACAGAGGCGACCCAAAAGGTCTAATGACGCTTAGTCCGCTGCTGGCGATTAATTTAACTGAAAGACTATCAGAGCTGAACAACCAGATACAAGTTAAATGGCCGAATGATTTGATGACGGCCGAGGGAAAACTAAGCGGAATTTTGATTGAAGCTGTCAGTCATGCAGACGGTCTTTATTTGATATTCGGTATTGGCATTAATTTATTCCCTACCGATGAATTAAAAAAAAGAGTTAATAGAAAGATTGCTTTCGTCTTTGAAGGTGGAGATGAGAAACAGACTAAAAGAGGAACAATTATTGAGCTTTTAACTAGCTGCGTTCTAAAAACCATTCAAGAAAGTGTTGGGTTAGAAGATACTTTTCTCTCTGAGAGATGGAAAAAGTTTGATTATTTCTACCAAAAATCTTTAATTTTCAGAACGCCGGATCAAACTGAAATTGAAGGAATAGAGGAAGGTATTTCCGAGAATGGAAAAATCCGACTTATAGTTCAGGGCTTGTTAAAAGAATTTAATTCGGGTGAGATTGTTAAGGAACATCTATAACGTATTACTAACCTTTATGATAATTAAAAGAGGCAAGAAAAAGTCTGTTGATGTTAATTCCATCATTTAACCTTCACCTTCCTGCACAATTCAAATGATTATTTCGGTAACTACTTCTCCGCCTTATCTTTTTTGAATTTGATAGGATTTTCAACCCATTAATTATTGACTCCATTAGTATCCATACTGTACCCAGTTATTGAAGTCTTCAATAACTTGTTTGGCTTTTCTTGCTGCTTTCTCTTGTGCGTCCTGGATCCGCCTGATGTCATTATCTGCAGCTTCCAGATACTCCTTAGTTTTCTTTACATACTCTTCCACCTCGTATCGATATTGGTCGTAGGAAAACTTATCTTTTCCTGCTGGGGGATACGGTTGGCTCCTATAGAATTCTGGATACTCGGAGAGGCCAAAATTAGATTTGTCTCCAATATATGCGAAAGAATAGCAAGCATAAAGTGCTGTAATAATTAATAAAAATTTGAATTTCATTTTTTCCTTCTTAATTTTTACTCCAACCACTGTTGCATACATTATGTTGGCTACCAATGGGTTTAGCTTGACTTACTTTCTTCTTAGTATTGAATTTTTCTGTCATTTGTGTGAGTCCCTTCGGTAGGATTGGAGTTATTTTTCTTTGTCAAGAATCTCAAACTTGTAAAAGCTATTTTCTATTTTTAAGCGCTGTCTGTCTCCAGTATGTCTATCTGGAATATGATTTCTAAGAGTGACAAAGTGACGGCAAGCACTTGGCTTTGTGTCGTTGGATATCTTTAAGATCCTATTTGCTGAGGAAAGGAATTCTCCCATAGGAACGGATTTTCCAAAAATTTTCTGGACTTGTAGTACCGGTTCCATTGCAAGAGCATCTTGATTTCTTTCTTCAGGCCACGCTCGATTTACAATGATTCTGTCATTAGGTAGTAAATCAATGCTGAAAAGATATTGTGGTTTTCCGTTTGGATCTACCCAACAAGGAGGGTAACCAAGACCTGCTTTGCGTGCGAGATACTTATTTTGAGTGTCAACTGTTTGGATGTCTTTTTCACATTGAATAACTTTCTTCCGGAGTTTGTCTAGTTCGACTAGAGATTCAAAATTGTTTTTATTATCTTTCTTGAATTGTTCAATTATTCCTGAAAGAGAGGCTACTTCTTTCTGACTAGCTTCAAGTTTTTCAACCGTTTCAACTAGATCCTTCTTATCTGCGAGTTCCTTACCGTCGATTACCATTTTTGCAGCTTCTATTAGCTTCTCTTTTAAATCGGGATAATTCTCCTCAAAAGAAGAAGAATCCATGACTGTTGTAAGCGCCTTACCTAGATCAATGGCCAATGCTGCTTGACTTTTAGAAATATGAGCTACAACGGACAAACATTTATTGCAAGGCATCATAGGGGTAATAGGGTCATCAGGATCTGGGCGGCATAATCCTCCTGCCGAGCTTAGTGTCTCAATGACCTCTTTTTGTTTCTGAATAATCTTATCTTGCTCATTGGCCTTATTGTGTTCAGAAACAAGTCTGGTGCCTAACAACATTACCAGTAGTAAGACCAAGGTAAATGCTAATTCAGTTAAAGAGATGTGAAATACTTCATTGTTTTTTTTCATCTTCTGAATATGTTAAGGAATGAGCCTGATTTCTTCTGAGCAGAATGCAGTTTTTTATTTAGCTCATCATCAAGTTTATTTTTGAAGTTATCTAGTGAATGGTTAAATTTTGATGAGGTTTCTATCAATTCATTATTCAGAGTTTCGATATTTTTTTCAGTTTCATCAAACTTGCTGTTTATTGTATTGATACTCTCCCTCATGGAATTTATAGCTGTAATGGCATTATTAGTACTCAAAGAGTTGGAGTCCGTTTGTTTTAGCAGATTGCTAACTTTAAGTTCCAAAGAGTTGGTAAGCTTTGCTAACGTCTCGGATTCTTTACTTAAACTATGTGCAAAATCAAGAATACTGCTTTGAAGGGTTGCTGTATTTAGAGAGGGCTTACTTTCGTTCAAACTCTGAGCAAATATTTCGACTCGGTCCTTAAGGTGTCCTTCCATTTCAGAAACCACACTTTCTCCAATTTTATATAGTTGCTCTAACTGAGACTCTAGGACAGCCTTGTATTTTTCTGCTGCTTTCGTTTGCTCTTCTTGGGAGTTAGAAATAAGAGCTTTTTGTTGAGATATTTGAACGGTTACGTGAGAGGTAAGAGCCTCAGTCGTCTTTTGTAGAGTTTCATGTTGCTGGTTGAGATTTTTTTCAAAAAGAGTCTGAGAATTCTTGAGAGAAGTCTCAAGTTGTTCCACGAAATGCTCTCCCTCTTTTGCTATTACCTCGCCTATATTTCCGACAGTTTCTTTAAATTCGATTAACTGCTGAGATAAAGTATGGGAAAAATTTTCTGAAGATTGAGTAAGAACCTCCTCAGTTTTCTTCTGGATCTGGGCAGTGAACGCTTTCATTTTGTCTGATTCCACATCAATATCGTGCCCCAGCCGAGAAATAGTATTAAGCATGAGATCGACAAGATGAGAAAACTTGTTGATACTTTCGACTAATTGATTATTGAGAATTGCCAAGTTCTGGCAACTAACTTGAAGAATAAAATTCAAATCTTCGTCGGGATCAACACGTTGTGAAGGAAATCCAGAATTATTCAAGCCAGAAAAAATGCCCTTTTGAGTAGAAGGGGTTGATTTATCGACGGCCTCTTCTGTCTCATTCGGGAAATCGCCGTGCGCTTCGGTACCGGTATCTCCACTATTTGGTTGCAAAGAACTATCTGACGTAGGGCCTGCAAAGAAGTTCTTCGTGATATAAGTGAGAGAATCCTTTGGATTAGCATCAAAGGTAATGATGTATAGACGAACAGCCATCCCAACAAAAGTTGTCAACATAGCGGCTGCAAAGCGAATAGCTAACTCAGAAACAAAAAAGTTTTCGTCTTGAATAGAAGCGAGGGCGATAATAATCGAAGCGATGGTGAAAAGAAACCCTAAGTAATAGCAGCCGTCTGCATAAGAGAACAGGTCTTTTCTGGAGTTTCCACGAACCAGGAGCCAACCTACTATTACATATGTCAGCATAAAAAGAAATGGGATACTAAAACTCCAGAGCCAAATGGGATCTGAAAGTAGAACGGAAAATTGAGTTAAAGGTTGGGCAGTTTGAGTGAAACCGAGTTGAAAGGCATACAAAGATGCCCCTATTTTTAACCCAAGGACAATGAGGAAGAGGTATTTGAGCATTTAAGTTTATAAAAATTACTTACCGATAGGCTCCACTTTAACTAAAGCGGCTCCGGTGTCATTAAAGAAATTTTCCCAAAAAATAACGTTTCTGTTTGTTTGAAATTTAGGCTGGTTGGCAAAAAAGAATGCTGTTACGTCTACACCTCTAAGCTGAGATCTAACTTGGGCGTAATAGTTGCTCTTCTTTAGTACATCAAAGGATTGATTCTTGGAATAGAGCGAGAATTCTTTGGAGTTATGAAGCATATCGGAGAAAATATACAGCTTCTTATCTCCATCAGTTGGATATTTTAAAAAAGAGTTTATCGACAAAGCTTGAATCTGCTCAAATATATTAGAAACTTTAGAAGGTTTACTGACCTCACCTAGGCGTTCGAGTTGAGTTTTTAGAGGTTTGGCAAAGTTTTTCTGAAACCGCTTGAACAACAAGGCTTCATTCTCTGTAAATTTATTTGCCTTACTTCCATCTGGAACAGTACACAGACAGAATTCTGGTGTTCTTTGCACTGCCATCTTCTCTGACATGTAGTAAATAGATATCAAGGTTCCTGACTCTTGTGATTGGACTATTTTCTCCACCTCTATCTTGACGAAGTCTTTTTGATTATCTGAAAGAGGGTCAGTAGCATCAATCAAAAAAACAAGATTATTTTTGGGCGCAATTCTTCCCTCAACAAGAGGACAGAGTGAAGTTTTATCGAATTGTGGTTTTGGTTGTAAAAAATAATAGGTCAAGCCACCGAGGACGCCCAAAAAGAATAGAACCATGAGAATGATTCCGATAATGGCCCCAGTGTTTGTTTTGGATCGGCGACGCAGGGGTTTAAATGACATTTCCAGCGCCCTTTAATAAAGTATTAGACGAAGCATTTTTTTTCAATTCAGAAATGCCCATTGGGGTTAGAGGAGGCGCAATTGGCTCTGCGTAAGTTGCATCTAAAGCACCTCTTTGCTCTTTGTAGGAAGTAATAATTTCACTTTCTATTTGGAGTTTGTCAGCTGTGAGTTGAGAGACTAACTCGTTAAGAGAAGCAATTTCATTTTGGCCGACCTTAATCTCATCCGTTACGTCACTCGACCATTCTTTACCAGCGATTACTGGTGGAATGTAATCATAGTCAAAGATTTCAAAGTTTTTAAAGTAATCCGGAGAAGGAGTCGTTCTGGCCATCTCGTTGGCATAACGGTATTGACCAACGATATTTCGGATGGCTTTTTGGGCATTTTTGTGAGCATTCGAGTAGCGATTAAGAATTTGTTCTTTATCCAGAAAATTAGCTTTTACATCTGCAAGTGCATTTTGTGAACGCTCAAGAGAGGTGTTGAATTTTTTTAGATATTCATCTTGATGCTCATTCATTGCCTCTATAACTGTCGTGTAAAATTCTTCCCAACGTTTTCTTGCCTCGTTGAATTTCTTAGTTTTAGCTGCATAACCAGGATAAGGATCCGTGAAGTAAAGTCCATCAAACAAAGCAGCTAATCCTACGCCGACTGTAATAAGAAACAGTATCCAGCTCATCATGTCCTTTAGGCCTAGAGGATTTTCTAAAAATGTATTTAATCCTATTACACTGGCCTCATCGGCTGATAATTGAAGAGCATCCCTGTAGTGGCCAACAAAAAGTCCGAAAGTAACAAGAAACGTTAAGAAAAGAATACAACCCAAAAAACCTAATAATTTTTTATGCAGTCGCACATGAAATACGTTTCCAACTAGACCTGAACGGCCAAAAAGGAAAAATGCGAGCAGAGTATTAATTCCTGAAAAAATGGCTGCCACCAAGGCCCCGTCCAACAAACCTCCTTCCATATTGGTTGAGAATAGCTTGGCGTTAAACAAGGCTTCAATGATGATAAGAAAGACTAAAGATAAACTGCTGAATGCTGTGTAGAGAGTGCTAACCTCTTTACAAGTGCGTTCAGTTAGTCCATTTTCTCTTTGAAAGTTTGTATATTCACACCGAGCTTGGTGAATAAGTTTTTTTTCATGATCTAATTCAACCTTGTAACCATTGATCATCTGTTCCAAAGAACTTTTGAACTCGGTGCTTACTAATCGTGCCCTTGCCACACTATTGCGCGCGTCGTCTTTTCCCTTTTGAAGCTTTTTATCGTCCTGGGACAATACAGAGTCTGTGAATTGAGCATACCGAGTGACTATCTCTTGATAGATATCCTGAATTTTTTGTTCAGTAGGTGACAAATCTCGAGATTCTGTAAGAGGAAGTTCTTTTTTACCCGCCAGTTTTGCTTCTTCTAAGATCCTAAAATCCTTAAGGATTTTGTCTTTATCGACGGGAGCTAAAGGGTCGTCGGAAAGCAAATATGCTGATTTACCACGCTTGATAGAAAAGGTGGCAGATCCGGATGTAGATGCGTCTGGTTTGCTGAGAAACATGAGATTTATAGAGGTTTAGTTATAAGGTTGTTCATTGATTGTAACTCTTCTTTTCAGGATTATGAACTTGTTTTTTCTCCACCTTTCTTGGCAACGGTCGCAAACACCTAGTCCAATAAAGAAGAGAATCTTCAACACAAGCATGTTTAAATTCGCACATTCAAGTTTAGCCACTCAAGCCCTCCGATCTGAGTATTCCAAAATTGAGAAGTTTTAATTGGACTTACAATTTTGTTATTGGTTCCGGGTCCATAATTGATGCTCTTTTATTTTTCCTTCTAGTAGTTTTCTATCTAGAACAAAAGGCGAAGGTGAGATGGCTTCTATTCTTATTGATCTCGGAAACTCAGCTCTCAAGTGGGCGTTATTAAGTGATCCCGAAAATCCGTTCACTTTCGTTCATGAGTCTTCTGGGCTTCTCGATGAAAAGATCAAGAATAAATGGAAAGAACTCGGCGTTAAGCATGCCTTTGGGTGCACTGTTGCATCGGATTGGGTTGCTCACATTACCAAAAGTTATCTGAGAAGTATCGGGGCCGAGTGCACCTGGTTTCGTGCAAAGAAAGAATTTTGCGGAGAGTTCATTCTCAGAAGCAATTATGCTCATCCTGAACTTCTCGGTGCCGATAGATGGTTTGCTGCAATAGGATCTGTTGCACTTCATAAGAATGAGCCTCTCTTGGTTTGTCACCTAGGCACCGCTAGTACCATTGACAGTGTAATTCCCTGCGGAGGAGAGGAGTACACGTTTTTAGGAGGAAGAATTGCCCCGGGACCAGCAATGATGCGGGAAGGTTTGGCAAGAGGTACTTCTCATTTGCCGCGTGCTTTCGGAAGAAGAACGGACTTTCCTACTAACACTATTGATTCTATTACCACCGGGATAGTCGATTCCCAGTTAGGCTTAATAGAAAGAGCAGTTAGGGAGATGGAAAATCTTGGAGCCTCTCCCAAGATTTTGCTTGCCGGGGGAGCGGCTAAAGTTGTAGCTCCATATATTAAGCAAGAATTTGACAATGTAGATATTCGGCATAATCTAGTTTTGCATGGCCTAGCAACTATGGTCCGGACTCAGGATAATTAAAAATTCTCTTGAAATGATATGAGCCAGATTTACAGACAGAGGAATAGTTTTTGACCTCAGCTACATAATCTTCTCAGAGGCACAGTTCAACCATAGTCATTTATTTTGATCAGGTGCATTCTGCCTCCTGCCCTTGCAGAGGAAACTTCTTAGAGTCAGTATTTTTTCTGTGTCTTTCCAGATTTGCAGATGCCTTCTTATGGCAAAAATCTAGACAAAGTTTGATCTATATCAAACTACTCGAGCAGTTTCCAGGAAGAAAATGACAGCAGTTCAAGAAAAGAACTTTCTTCCAAGGAGATAAATGTGACAACAAGACGTAATTTTCTCAAGACTTCCTCAGTCGCTTCTTTAGGTTTGTTAGGAGCTGCCGTATCCTCTGTTAAGGCAGCTGACGTTGTTTCTTCCACTCTTCCTGCAAAATGGGATGCCGAAACAGATGTACTCGTTGCTGGTTCCGGTATCGCCGGTATGTCTGCTGCTATTTCTGCAATGGACAAAGGCGCTAAGGTTTTGGTTTTAGAAAAAGGCAAGAATTACGGCGGATGCGCCATCATTAACGGCGGTATTATCGCTTTAGGCGGCGGAACAAGAACACAAAAAGAACACGGCGTTGAAGATTCTCCTGAACTTCTCTATAAGAAACTTACTAATCCGGCTCATCACGAATATCGCAAAAATACTCCGGAACTTGTCAAGAAATACTCTGAATGGTGTCCGGGAACCCAGGTCTGGTTAGAAGAACACGGTGTTCGTTTTCTTCCTACTTTCACTAAACCTGGTAAATATGATTCTCAGCACCATGAGTCCTATCATCACATTTGGTGGAAAGACTCTGGGGAAGGCGGAAGAAAACCGCAGCCGACAGGCGGCTTTATGACGGGCCGCGGCATCATGATGCCTTTCTACGAATACTTCACCGGTAAAGGCGGTAAGATTCTCTTAGAACAGAAACTGATTGATGTCTATGTAGATAAAAATGGTGCAGTTGTCGGTGCTAAAGTTCAAGGAGCAGACGGCAAGATTCAGAACATTAAAGCTAAGAAAGGTGTGGTTCTCGCTGGCGGAAGTTGGAAAGCTAATACTGAACTTAGAAAACTTACAGATCCGCGCTTTACTGAAAATATGATATCTACTGGCTATCCTTTTGTAGCTCCGGATGGTTCAGCAATTCTTGCGGGTGTACGTGCAGGGGGTATGTTAGTAGGTGACCGCTGCGAAGACACTCCTCATCTGCGCCGTAAATTCGGTACAGCTCACTATGGCTTCCCGAAAGGCAGCAAGTATGGTGCTCCTGGTCTTGGGATTAGCGGTCCTCGCTGGGCTGAAGTTATTTTTACCAACAAGAACGGCGACAGATTCGTTAAAGAATTGGATAAAGCCAATTTAGGCGGCTACACATTCTACGATGCAGCCTTAGCTCAGCCAGATCAGTTCTTGTGGACAGTATTTGACGATGCGACTGCTAAGAAGTACAAATGGGACACTAAGTATCCAACTTGTGAAGAAGGCTATGCTTTTACAGCAGACTCATTAACCGAACTCGCTAAAGTGACAAAGCAGCCTAACTTGGAAAAGACCGTCGCCCGCTACAACGGCTTTGTTGATGCCAAGAAAGACGAAGATTTCGATAAACCGGCAGAAAGCTTGACTAAGAAGATTGAGCAAGGACCATTCCATGCAGTTCGTCTTGTTCTGTGCGTTCACAACCTGACAGGCGGCTTGGCTATTAACAACAATTCCCAAGTCCTTGGCCAAGACATGAAACCAATTAAAGGTCTTTATGCAGCAGGTGAAACAGCCGGCGGACTTTACGTTGGTAACGGCATGCCTCGTGCAATTATGCCGGGCCGCTGGGCCGGCGAACACGCTGCAGCTTCAAAATAATTTAATAACAATAATTGGGTGAGACTGTCTCAAGTCTTACCCAACCTTACCCCAAGAACGAAGATGAAAAAAACTATATTTCTTTCCTTACTGCTGGTCTTTAGTTTTTCTGCCGTTACTGCAAGTGCCCAGCAGCCACAGGAACCCATGAAGAAAGAACAATGTCTGGCATGTCACGGCCCGACATTCGACGATTTAATCAAGAAAAATGTTCAAGCACAATCAGATTCAGGTCCTGTGAATCCTCATGTGTGGATTCCACATGCCGGAGGAGATGAAAAGAACTTTACTGAATGCATCGAATGCCATTCTCAGCATCCAATGCCTCCCAAGCCCGGATACAAGGATTCTAATGCCTCTCTTGAACCTTGCTTTGCCTGCCATCATAATTATCAGTTGAAGAAGTGCTCCTCCTGCCACGGCGGAAATAACGGATAATTTGACAGCCCATTTATGAGACTAATAAGGTTCACACTCCTCTTTTTTCTGATTGTTTGTTCCTGCTGCTTAAACGCAGCAGAGGAACAGAAAGTCATCAAGATTGGCCTTATCCACTTTTCTCCTCCTCTAAGCAAGGATATGGATTTCACTCCGACCTTGCATTTTTTACAAAAAGAACTTGCTCCATGGAAAGTTGAAGCGAAGGTCTACTCCTCAGCTGACTTAGAAAAAGCCATCAAAGAAGGAAAAATTGATTTTTTTTACGCCAGTTCCGGCTTTTTCTACCGAATGCTCCCCTTTGGCGTAAGAGATATTGCTACTGTCGTGACGGCTGAGAAGCCGGTTCCGAATTTTGGGACGGCCGGTGCTTTTATAACGCAGCGAGGCCGAGACGATGTAAAAACCATCGAAGATATGAAAGGCAAGTCCTTTGTAGCAAATTACGAGACTGCCTTCCACGGATATCGAATTGGTATGGCAGATCTAGCTTTCCGTGGCTATGATCCTGATAAATTCTTCAGCAGCAAGCGGTTTGTTGGAGAATCCGCAGACAAACTCCTCAAAGAAATCGTAGAAAAAAGGCAGATATCGGTTTTATTCGAGCTTGTTGGTTGGAAGAACACGAACTTCAAAATATCGCTGTCCTGGACAAAATAAAGGTGATTGCGCCCATCTCCGGTCCAATCAAGTGTCTTCATTCCACTCGTTCTTATCCCAATAACACTTTTGCTTCTACCAATGTTGTCAACCATGATGTAGCAAAAAAGGTCTCAGCGGCTTTGCTGAGTATGAAACCAAGTGCAAGCGGCCAGTATTGGTCGCTAGCAACGGACTTTAAACCTGTTGACGAGCTTTATCGAGTTCTAAAAGCCGGACCATATGAATACATGAACCAGTGGTCTCTACGCCGATTTGTTTTCACATATTGGCCGGTTCTGGCACTTCTTGTCTTTAGTGTTATCGGATTGGCTGCTCACAGCTGGAGAGCACAGAAACTGGTAGAGAAAGCGAAAATCGAGTTATTGGAGGCCGAGAAGAAAAAAAATAAGCTGCAGAAGCAAGCTCAAGAGCTCTCCGAAAGGATGGAGGCACAACACAAGCTCAACTTGGTTAGTCAGATGTCTTCAATATTTGCTCATGAGATGAATCAGCCATTAGCAGCTTGCAAATATCTGGTAGACGGCCTAAAGGCATTGAGTAAAAGAGATCACAAAGGAATTAATCCGGAGATTTTAAGTTTTAGCTTGGAGAACTTTGAGAAAGAGCTGAATCGGGCTACCTCAATTGTTAACAAAGTCAGGCAGTACGCTCGTAAACAAGCCTGCAGAGACCAGAAGGTAGACTTTTCTTCTTGTCTTTCGGAAATCATTCAAACTATGAAGGTCAAATATCACGGGAAGGTTCGACTGCACGTCGAGTTTTCTCACGGGATCTATGTTGAAGGAGACCAAGTCGAAATCGAGATATTAGTCTGGAATGTGGTGAAGAATGCTATCGAAGGTAGTTTCGAAGCGCCTAATCCTAATGTATGGATATCTTTGAAAGAGGATGGAGACAGAGTGGCATTACAGGTTGCAAATACGGGCCGCGTATTTACAAAGCAAGAAGTAGAAGATATTGGAAAAAATTATTTAAAAAGTTCCAAAGCAGAAGGCTTAGGGATTGGGTTACAAGTTATCAAATCCATTTTGGAAGCAATGGGAACCTCAATGAAGATGCAAACACGGGAAGGCGGAGGAATCGTCGAGTCAGTCTTTTTTGCGAAGTGGAGTGAGAACAATAATGACGGAATTAGCGCAAGAAACTAAGGCTCGTTTTTTGATTCGAGTAGTAGATGACGATCCCGGGATAGTTACGGGACTTACCTTCTTATTGAGCTGTATTGGCTGGAAGTCTGTCGGCTATAGCTCTGCTGAAGAATTCTTGGACAGCGACAATATGCAAATTCCAGGATGCATACTTTTAGATATTCGCATGCCGGGAATGACAGGAATAGAACTGCAGAACGAATTGAAAAGATTAAGAGTCGATCTTCCCATCATTATCGTCACTGGCTATGCAGATGTTGACACGGCAGTACGAACATTAAAGAAAGGAGCTTTTGATTTTCTTCAAAAACCTGTCAGCGCGGAGAAACTAGAAGAAGTTCTGGCGGATTGTATTCAGAGAAAGATAGTAGAAGACACTGGAAACAAGGAAGAAGATATTCTCAAAATATTTGATTCATTAAGCAAACGCGAGCAGGAGATATTTGAGTTGATTGCTAATGGTTTGACTAGCAAGCTGGTTGGCGAAAGACTTGGATTATCTGAGCGTACAGTTCAAGGTCACCGTTTAAATATTTCCAAAAAATTCAATGTTCACTCCAAAAAAGAATTATTGGCATGTTGGAATCGATTAAAGAAAATGAGTGAATAGGTAAAAGATATACGAATTTAGAAGGAATTGAAAAATTTTAAAATTTTTACATTTGCTCTAACCGGTTGAACTATAAGTAAAAATATAAATTTTAATTGTTTTCTAATAAAAAATTTTTCTCTGAAGGTTTGACAAGCCCAAAAAAGGTATTTATAGTTCGCACCTCGTTGTTGATGACGAAGACGAAATCAGCGACGCAAGTTCTTTAAAAAT